>Ga0078972_1000246_pt1 | contig 226857 bp, 180 predicted proteins | sample YelNatPaOPGAMG01_FD_67568 | JGI IMG/M metagenome (GOLD analysis project Ga0078972, IMG submission 67568) | Hot spring thermophilic microbial communities from Obsidian Pool, Yellowstone National Park, USA - OP-RAMG-01 (SPADES assembly) (version 2) | ecosystem: Environmental > Aquatic > Thermal...
GCCGTGTTCCGCGACAGCAGTTTTGCCAGCTCGCCTGAAAAAATCAACGTGGAGGAGATTTTTAAATTATTGGCTCCGAACACAAGCGTGAGGGTGATCTGATATGAAGCGGGAAGATAAAATCATTTTGTATACGACGGACAGCGGCAACGTGACCGTTTCGGTACGCTTTGAAGACGAAAATTTTTGGATGACGCAAAAAGCCATTGCGGAGCTGTTTGACGTACAAGTGCCGGCGATAGCAAAACACTTGAAGAACATCTACGACGAGGAAGAATTGACCCGCGAAGCAACTGTTTCCAAAAAGGAAATAGTTCAGTTCAAGCGGAAGATATCTGCGAGCAGTTCCGCGTTCGGCAGGACAGGGACTATATTTCGCAATTCGATAGAGAGATGGCAAAATACTTAAAGGGCGAAGGAGGCAAGGACGAATGAAGCTGAAATTCAAGCACCAAAAATTCCAGGCGGATGCGGCCAAGGCCGTGTGTGATGTGTTTGCCGGACAGCCTTACCTCACGCCCAGCTATATGATGGATAAGGGTTATGAAAAAAATGAACTGATTATCCTCAATGAAGCGGAACGCTTCACCGGTTTTGGCAACTCCAGGCTCGTGCCGGAATTGACCGACGGGGTTATCCTCGAAAACATCAACAGAATCCAGCGCGGCAACCAGATTGAGCCTTCCAAGCAATTGGAGGGCCGGTATAACCTGACCGTGGAAATGGAAACCGGCGTGGGCAAGACCTATACCTATATTAAAACCATGTACGAGCTGAACAAGCGCTACGGCTGGAGCAAGTTCATTATCGTAGTGCCCAGCGTTGCCATACGCGAGGGCGTATATAAGTCTTTCCAAATCACCGAGGAACACTTCGCAGAGGAATACGGAAAGAAAATCCGGTATTTCATATATAATTCCGCGCAGCTGACGGAGATAGACCGCTTCGCTTCAGACAGCGCCATCAATGTGATGATTATCAATTCACAGGCATTTAACGCCCGCGGCAAGGATGCCCGCCGCATCTACATGAAGCTGGACGAGTTCAGAAGCCGCAAGCCCATTGATATTCTTGCAAAAACCAATCCCATACTGATTATCGACGAGCCTCAGTCGGTGGAAGGCGCTGCCACAAAGGAGCGCCTGAAAGAATTCAATCCGCTGTTTACGCTGCGCTATTCCGCAACACACAAGAAGGACAGCGTTTATAATATGATTTACCGCCTGGACGCAATGGAAGCCTACAACAAAAAGCTGGTCAAAAAGATTGCCGTTAAGGGCATTTCTGTTACGGGCAGCACGGCAACCGAAGGATATGTATATCTGGAAAGCATCAACCTCTCCAAGGGCAACCCTACCGCGACCATTGAGTTTGAGGTAAAAAGTTCAATCGGTGTCCGCAAGACCCGGCGTACCGTCGGCGAGGGGTGCAACCTGTTTCCCAATTCCGGTGAGCTTGCAGAATACAAAAACGGATACACCGTGCTGCGGATTGACGGAAGAGACAGCTCCATCGAGTTTACAAACGGCATCAAGCTCTTTGCCGGTGATGTTATCGGGGCGGTCAGCGAGGAGCAGCTCAGGCGCATCCAAATCCGCGAGACCATCCTCTCTCATATCGAGCGGGAACGGCAGTTGTTCTATAAAGGCATCAAGGTATTGTCGCTTTTCTTCATTGATGAAGTTGCAAAGTACAAGCAGTACGACGCTTCCGGGCAAGCCTTTAATGGTCTGTATGCCGATATGTTCGAGGAAGAATACAAGCAAGTGATCAGTCACCTTCAGCTTGCAATCGGTGATGGCGAGGCGTATTTTAAATATCTTGACGGTATAACCGCTGAGGAAACCCATGCGGGATATTTTTCCATAGACAAAAAGAGCCATCGTATGATAGACAGCAAGCTGGACGACAGGCGGGAGCGCACCTCCGACGATGCGGACGCTTATGATCTGATTATGAAAAATAAAGAGCGATTGCTGGACCGCCGGGAGCCGGTGAGGTTTATTTTCTCTCATTCTGCTCTCCGCGAAGGCTGGGACAATCCGAATGTGTTTCAGATATGCACCCTCAAGCAGAGCGGCAGCGATGTCCGCAAGCGTCAGGAAGTCGGGCGGGGCTTGCGCCTCTCCGTAAATCAATACGGAGAACGTATGGATACGAACCTGCTGGGCGAGGATGTCCACAACGTGAATGTCCTCACCGTTGTCGCCAACGAAAGCTATGACAGCTTCGCCAAAGGCCTTCAAACCGAGCTTGCCGAGGCGGTAGCTGACAGACCGCGAATGGTAACGGTAGATCTCTTTAAGAACAAAGTAATTAAAGATGCCAGTGGCGCTGAACAGGTTGTAGACATCGAACTTGCCCAGAGTATTTACGAGGGGCTTATCACCAGCGGATATGTAAAGAAAGGTATCCTTACAGACAAATATTATGAGGATAAGAAAAACGGCAGTCTTGAAATCGCCCAAGAAGCCGCCGATTGCAAAGAGTCCGTAATAGCGATTCTCGATTCTATTTACGACAGCCGGGCCATGCAACCTGAGAACGCACGGAAAAACAATGTTGAATTGAAGCTTGACAAATCCAAGCTGGGCTTGCCGGAATTCCAGAAGTTATGGGCTAATATCAACGCCAAGTCTGTATATGTGGTGGAATTCGACCAGGATGAATTAATTCAGAAAGCAATATCGGCGCTGAACCGGGAACTGCGTGTATCTAAAATATTTCTCAAGGTGGAAACCGGGGTCATGACCGATATTGAGTCCCGGGAACAGCTGCAACAGGGGTCAGCTTTCGTGAAGGAGGAAAACGAGGTTTATAAAGCAGAAATTTCCGCAAGTAGCGCGGTAAAATATGACCTCGTCGGTAAAGTAGTCACCGAAACAGGGCTTACCCGAAAAGCCGTTGTAAGTATCCTGCGTGGAATTGAAAAGACTGTCTTTAGCCAGTTTGCGAACAATCCCGAGGAATTCATCATCAAGGCGGCACAGATCATAAACGAGCAAAAAGCAACGACCATCATTCAGCACATCACTTACAATAAACTGGATGCCGTTTATGACACCACCATTTTTACCGAGCCGTCATTAAAGGGGCAGCTTGGCGTGAACGCAATGTCCGCGAAGAAGCATCTATATGACCATATCCTTTATGATTCCTCAAATGAGAGAGCCTTTGCGGAGAGCGTTGATACCAGCAATGAAGTGGCGGTCTATATAAAGTTGCCGAATGGCTTTTTCATTAGCACACCGGTGGGAAAATATAACCCCGACTGGGCGATAGCTTTTTACGAGGGCAAAGTGAAGCATATCTACTTCGTTGCCGAGACGAAAGGCTCCATGTCCACCATGCAGCTTCGTGAGGTTGAGAAAGCGAAAATTCACTGCGCCCGTGAGCATTTTAAGGCTATCAGCACCGATTCCGTGGTATATGACGTGGTGGACAGCTACAAAACATTGTTGGAGAAGGTTATGAGCTGAATTATTCCCAGAAAGATGTATCAGTAGAATATGGTTCAATATCAGCGTCTGCGCCCCACGGTGTGTGAGTTTGTATTCATATGTTACTATTATATATATGGATAGTGGTGATAAAGACATATGAAAACCTTTCTCTTGCTTCTCCTTCTCGCACTTTCTCTCCTTCCCGCTTTGGCTCGTTCCCAATGCGATCTGAGGATTGTGTATGCAGGCCCCTGCGACAAAGAGGGCAATCCGGCCATTCCCGCAGTGGGGGATACCTATCGCGTGTGCGTGCGTTGGACCGTGCGTGGCGTACCGATGCATCCCTATGATGTCCGTTTTCAAATCGCAAATAACATCTCCGACTGGAAGGACATCAAGCCATCAGGTAACGGGAGCGTTATGTTCGGCTTATCGGGCTTCAATATGCCGCTGGATGGACCAATTCCTTGGAGGGTTGTGTTGGATCCGGATAATGTCACACGGGATGTCAATCCCGCTAATAATGTGGCGGAGGGGGTATTCACGCCAATTCCTCCGCCTGAAGCCGTGGATTATTACGATCCAATCCTATTGCGCGGCGGGGAGCATTTCGAAGTGGATTGGCAACCGGGAAGCGGAACCATTCAGAAGGCGGCTATCTGGCTTGGGGTTCCGAAAACCTCCACATTTCAGAAGGTCCTATCGGCTGTCTCTCCCATGGGGTCCGAGATTGTGGTCACCAAGCCCAATAATCAGGAACTTTACCAAATCAGCATGAAGGATATGGCAAGCGACACCCTCGTTGCCGACCAAACCTTCATTCTGCAAAACAGCGCAGTGAGGGTGAACGCGACGCTCTTGAACCGGGTCCCGTGGTCGTCATATAATAATTTGCCGGACAATGTTAAATGCTACCTCCAACCCGACAAGGAGGCGGATAGCGACTCTCCCTCCATTGCCGCATTCGTCGCAAAATCGCTGCCTTCGGATTATCGCAGCACCCTCACCCCTTACGAATCGGTGCGCCGTCTCTTCCTCGCAGTGGTGAGGGAAATCACCTACGGAAAGGCGATCGGTCAAGGCGCCGATAAGATATTGGAAGGGAGGAAGGGGGATTGCGGCGGATTCAGTGTCCTCATATGCGCCTGTTTGCGTCATATCGGCATTCCCTCCCGCATCATCAGCGGGTGGTGGACTGGAAAGAGTGCATGGCATGTTATCATGGAGTTTTACATGCCGGGATGCGGATGGGTTCCCGCAGACGGCTCTTCCGCGAAAAGCGCGGACCCCGACGGACAATACGCATATGATTTTGGTTGTATCCCGAACTTAAACAGATTTTGTGCGATATCGAGGGGCTCGAATTTCCAAGCACGAGATCTCAGCATCAATTTTATTCAGCCCGGAGCGTTCTTTTACTCAGGATCGGCGAAAGTGGCGCAATCCGTCGGAGAGGCTTATCTTGATATCCAAAAAGACTCGGCTTCATCCCCAAGATGATTTATCAGGATGATGCATATGCGCCAGGCGTGCTTGGCTTGTGTTTCCGAAGAGCTTTTGGGTTATCCGATTGAACGCAGATGTCTTGTTTGGGACGTTGAACCATATTCATTCCCGGCTGAAAAGACTATGATTCCAACAGGAATCTGCGCCGTAACAAGTTAGCAACACAAATCCTCGCATAACGAAATCGCGGAATGTGAAGCTGCGCTTCATCCAGGTGATTTAGGAAGAGCGAAGCCACATTCATCTGTGACCCCTTCAATCCACCGCCTTCGGTCGTCCGCATATTAGAAATCTTCCCCCCTCAATTGACACAAGTCCATCCTATGAATATAATATTAAGGCGAATGTCCCGTCATTGCACGGGACGCATTTTTTGACGGGTGTTTTCGCCCGATGGAGGGATGGACTGGTTTGAAAAACATACACGTGCGCCTGTTCTTTATCATCTTGCTGCTTCTGGCGGGATCCATTTACGTGGTGATCGCCATGAAGACGCGATACGGACTTGATATTCAAGGCGGGATGAGAGTCATACTTGAAGCGAATACAAATGATCCTTCCGTACGGGGGAAACCATTCACGCAGAATGAATTGGAAACGGTCGCCGAGATCATACGCAAACGCGTGGACGCCCTGGGCGTTTCCGAGCCGGTTGTGTACGCCAAACCCCCCAAGCAGGTGGTTGTGGAGTTGCCGGGCATCAAAAACAAGCAACAGGCTTTGCAAGCCATCAAATCCACCGCCAAGTTGGAGTTTCGTTATGTTCCCCAACTGGACCCGGGCGGTGGATGGACCACAGTGGATATGACCGGGTCCCAAGCGGGTTTCGAACAGATCATCGGTCCCGACGGCAAGCCCGTTCCGGAATCCGTGCTCAACACCCTTGTCTTCAGCCAGCCCCCCATCTTGGATGGAAGTCAGTTGCTTCCAAACTCCTCGGTAAGCCTCGCAACGGGCAGACCGGAAATCCAATTTGAATTTAAGAACAGCGCCAAAGGGGTGTTCGAAGATTTCACGCGAACTCACATCGGCAAGACTCTCGCCATCTTTTTGGATAACAAGCTTCTTTCCGCGCCGGTGATCAAGGACGTGATCCCGGGCCAGGGTGTGATCCAAGGCAATTTCACCGTGGACTCCGCCAAAACGCTCTCCGATCTTCTGAACGCGGGCGCCCTTCCCGTGCCTCTGATTCAAAAGGAGGTCTATTCCATTGATGCGACATTGGGAAGTCAAGCCGTTCATGAAACGCTGATCGCCGGCATCATCGGACTTGCCCTAGTCTTGATCTTTATGCTCTACTGGTATCGATTGCCCGGATTAATGGCGGATATAGCGTTGGGGTTATACGCGGTGTTCACTTTCGCGTTATTCAAACTCATTCCCGTCACCCTGACGGTGCCTGGCATCGCCGGTTTCATCTTATCCATCGGTATGGCCGTGGATGCGAACATCCTGATTTTCGAGCGCACGAAGGAGGAGAGGAATTCAGGCAAATCCATGCGTACCTCCATCGAGGTGGGATTTAAACGTGCGTTCACGGCTATTTTTGATTCCAACGTCTGCACCCTTATAACCTGCAGCGTCCTTTACCATTTCGGCACCGGCGAGGTGAAAGGTTTCGCATTGACCCTTGCGGTGGGCGTTCTCGTATCCCTTTTCACCGCCATCACCTGCACCCGAACTTTCCTTCTCCTGTTAGCCAGCAGCTCCTTGGGGCAACATGACAAGTATTACGGCTTGCACCTTGGGGTACATCCGAAACTGGGCGTGACCAAGAGGATGTTCTTTTGGTTCGGGCTTTCCGGAGCGGTGATCATCCCGGGAATGATCTTCTGGGGGTTGGGCGGTATCAAGAAAAGCATCGAGTTCACGGGCGGAACGGAAATCACGGCGCAATATAATCATCCGATCACCGCGCAAGAGATTCAGAGTGCGATGGCGGCTGCGGGGCACAAGGAGGCGAACATCGTTATTGGACAGAATAACATGGCGTTCATCACCGTAAAGCTCCTGGCGTCCCCTCAGGACAAGGCTCCCGTTTACGCCGCCGTGCAGAATAACGGCGGAAAGGTGCTTGAGGACGCCACGGTGGATCCCTCCATCAGCAAGGAGTTAACTAGAAACGCCATTCTGGCCGTTATTTACGCCTCGGTCTTGATTGTTCTCTTCCTTGCATTCCGCTTCTCAATACCGAATTTCTGGGAGGGATTGAAGTTCGGCACTTCCGCAGTCATTGCGCTATTGCATGATGTCGCGGTTGTGTGGGGGGCGTTTGCGATTTTCGGTTACTTCTTCAAGTGGCAAATCGACAGTCTTTATGTCACCGCGTTGCTGACGGTCATCGGATTTTCCGTTCATGATACGATTGTCATCTTCGACCGGACGAGGGAGAACCTGTATCACAAGGCTAGAGGCGAGACCTTTGCGGAGGTCACCGACCGCAGTATTGAACAGACATTCAATCGTTCCATTAAAACGAGCGGCACGGTGATCATGGTTCTACTCGCCCTGCTGATCTTTGGAGGTCCTGTGCTCAAGCTGTTCGTGACGGCTTTGCTTATCGGCGTCATCAGCGGAACATACTCCTCCATTTTCAATGCAAGCCCGATACTGGTGCTTTGGCGCTCCTTGACCAGTGACAAGCGCGCCGTGCTTGAAACCGCCGGAGCGCCGCTTAGAACGGGCGTCGCACCCGTTCGCACCGCGCCCCAGTCCGCCGTTCCAAAACCGGTGAAACCCGTCACGCCCGTTCAACCTAAAACGAGCAACGGTTCATCGGAACCATCCAAGCCGGCTTCCTCTTCGAGTGCGCAGAAAACTTTGTCGAAGAGGCGCAAGCGGAGGATGTAGTCCATCCGACAAGGATGTTTTTCGATACGCGGCTGTTGTCCGCATCCGTGCTTGTACGCCATCCATATTAAGATGGCGGGAAGTTTAAGGTGATTGCGAAAATCGATGATGTAAAGAGCCGGAAGAGTATCATGCCTGTGCGTCATTCGAATCAGCTTGTTTTTGCAATCATCCACTCATGTAAAGTTAGAATCGGCTCGGCAAGCCTGTGGCGTGACACACTCTATGTGTAGGAGAGCCACAGGCGTTTTTTTTAAGGTTCGTAATTGCAAAAATAATGGATGACATCGCTCTTGCATCTCTCTATGCGGCGTCCATCAATCGATTTTTGCAATCACCTGATACGGGTTTTATGCGGTAAACCGCATTTCGCCGCTTATGTCCGGAATGTTTCTATGAAGAGCCATTTCCGCCGGCGTGCGCAGTATGACATTTTTTAGAAGGTGATGGCGGTTGGAGCATAATGCGCTATACAAATGGAGACTGATGAAGGCTGATCCCAATGCGATCAACCTTCTGCAACGCGAATTGGGTTGTTCCCGCCTTATAGCCACTCTGCTCGTAAATCGAAACATCACCGATCCCTCCGGCGCCGACGCTTTTTTGAACCCCTCCTATTCCCATTTGGCCGATCCTTATCTCCTACCCGACGCCGACGCCGCCGTGCGACGTATTCACTTGGCGTTACGCCGCGAAGAATTGATTGGCATCCATGGTGATTACGACAGCGACGGAGTGACTGCGGCGGCGCTGTTGGAGCGTCTGCTTCACAAAATGGGTGCGCGCACGACAGTCTACGTCCCCCATCGCGAGAGGGATGGTTATGATCTCCGCAGCAAATTCGTGGATAGGGCGATTGCAGAAGGGGTTAAACTTATCATCACAGCGGATTGCGGCATCCAGAGGTTTGAAGAGGTGGTTCGTGCAAAGGAGGCGGGGATAGACGTCATCATAACCGACCACCATCTTCCTTCCGACACTCTTCCCGACGCCGTGGCGGTGGTGAATCCGATGCGCAAGGACTCGAAATACCCGTTTGCGCACCTTGCAGGCGTTGGTGTCGTTTACCGATTGGGAGAGGCTCTGGTGAAGTTCACCGGCAAATCCGTCGATTCCTACAGAAGGGCGTACGCCGATCTTGTCGCGATAGGAACCATCACAGACATCATGCCGTTGCTTGGTGAAAATCGAGTGTTCGTCAAATACGGATTGCGGCAGATACAAGCCTCGAAAAAACCTGGGATCAGAGCTCTTTTGGACACCTCCGGGATAGGCAATAATCCCATTACAACGCATCACGTCGGTTTCCAAATAGGGCCGAGAATCAACGCCGTAGGGAGAATGGATGATGCGAATATCGCTCTTTCCCTGCTTACAACTCATGAAACCACTGTGGCGTGCGAACTCGCGGAGACGTTGGAGCATGCCAACAACAGCCGCAAGGAGGAGGAGAGAAAAATCCTTCAGGAGGCGTTGATACAGGCGGGCAAGAGCGAGGGCGATGATCTGTTTTGCCTTGTGCTGGCGGGCGAAAACTGGCATCCAGGGGTGGTGGGCTTGGTCGCGAATAAAATTGTGGATATGTTCAATCGTCCCTCCATATTGGTCTCGATCGATATGGAGACGGGGCTCGCGAAAGGCTCCGCCCGCAGCATAAAGGCTTTCAACATTTTCGACGCCATATTGGAATGCAATCAAAGGATGGGACGTGGTGGGCAAACTCTCAAGGAGTTCGGGGGGCACTCGCACGCAGCGGGGCTTTCGCTGCACTCCCGATATCTCAAAGAGTTCTCGGACATGATGGATCGCATCGCCAAGGAGCGTTTGAAGAGAGAGGATTTCATTCCCGTTCTTCAGGTGGATGCAGTTGTGGACCTGGCGAAAATGACGTCGGACGTGATGCATGATATCGCCATGACGGCGCCATGGGGGCATGCGAACGAGGAGCCTGTGTTTGTCAGCACGGGTTTGAGAGTGGAAAGGACGGAGAAATTCGGAAAAGAGATGAACCATGCAAAGTTTCTCTTCTCAACCCAGGATGGGGTCAAATTGGAGGGAATCATGTGGCGAGCGAACCGTTTGCCTTGGACGCCCATGCCTGGATCCGAAGTGGCGATATGTTACAAGCCGGAAATAAACACGTATAATAATCATATCAGATTGAATCTGTTGGACATACACCCCGCCAGAACGGGTGACAAATGCACGATGGCTTAGTGATCGGATGCGGCGATGATCAACATGGAAGTGAATAATTTGGAGAAGGAGGAGCCATATCAAAAGCTTCAACTCCTCTTGGACGCATTGCGCAAGTATCATCCCGAGGATGATGCGGACGTAGTGCGAAGAGCGTATGCGTTCGCTGCGGAGAAGCACGCGAACCAGATTCGCCGTTCCGGAGAGCCCTATATCAACCATCCTTTGGCAGTCGCCTCCATCCTAGCCGAACTTGAAATGGATGCATCCACCCTCGCCGCCGGATTATTGCATGATGTCGTCGAGGATACCGGGGTTACCATCGATGAGATTTCGCAGCTTTTTGGCAAGGAGATTTCCTCCTTGGTTGATGGCGTCACGAAATTGAAAATCGTCGAGGAGGATCCCTTCACCCCCTTGCCCATTTCCGGAACCGTCCTCGCTCCCGACGTCGACGACGCGCTGGTTCGTCGAAAGGTGGAGATGATTAAAAGCGCGGCTAACCTCCGCAAAATCTTCATCGCAATGGCGCGTGACCTGCGTGTGATGGTGATTAAGCTCGCCGATAGGCTGCATAATATGCGCACGCTTGGCGCCATGCCCGAGCCCAAGCGCAAACGGATCGCCGAAGAGACGCTGCAGATATTCGCCCCTTTGGCGCATCGGCTTGGAATATGGCAGATCAAATTCGAGCTTGAGGACCTCGCCTTCAAATTCAGCGAGCCGGAGCAATACTCCAAACTCGCTCAGCAAGTGGCTCAAACTCGTTCCGAAAGAGAGGATGAGGTTGAGGAGGCGATCACTAGTTTGCGAGAGCGTTTGGAGATGGAGGGCATCTCCGATGCGCATATCACAGGCAGACCCAAGCATCTTTACAGCATCTACCAGAAGATGCTCAAGCAGGAACTCGACTTCAAGGACATTTTTGATCTGGTGGCATTAAGAGTGATTGTGCACACAAGGCAGGAATGCTATCACGCTTTGGGTATTGTGAGCGCGCTGTGGACGCCCATTCATGGCATGTATAGTGATTACATCGCTCGCAGTAAAAGCAATATGTATCAGTCCTTGCATATCAAGGTGATCGGGCCGCGAAACAAACCGATAGAAATTCAGATTCGCACCTGGGAGATGCACCGAACTGCGGAGTTCGGCGTGGCTGCGCATTGGGCGTACAAGGAAAAAGGCGAGGGCGGAAAGAACACCGACCAGTTTGAGCGCAAACTCTCGTGGCTGCGACAGCAACTATTCGATTGGCAAACCGACGCTCGCGATTCGGGGGAGTTTCTACGCTCCGTAACCGAGGACCTCTTTTCGGATCAGGTATTCGTCTTCAGCCCTAAAGGGGATGTTCTGGACCTCCCGGCGGGAGCCACTCCGGTGGATTTCGCCTATCGCATCCATTCCGATGTCGGAAATCACACCGTGGGAGCCAGAGTGAATGGCAAGATGGTTCCTCTCTCTTATACTCTCAAAAACGGCGACGTTGTGGATATCATCACCCGCTCCAATAGCAATCCCAGCAGAGACTGGCTGGCTTTCACCAGAACCTCCCACGCCAAAAGCAAGATCAAGGCGTACCTGCGCAGGGAAACCTATGATGCGAATATTCTGCGAGGCAGAGAGATGCTCCAAAAGGAGGCGGAAAAGGAAGGGATCGATCTTCAAGGTTTGCTGAAGGACGAGGCATTAAAGTCCATTGCGCCTCTATTCAATCTCCCAGGCGAGGAGGAGTTGCTGGCGGCGGTTGGATATGGCACGGTGACGGCCGTATCCGTTCTTCATCGCCTACGCCCGGAAGATCAGCCATTGCAGCGAAAGCTGGTGCTTGGCAGAGGGCGTTCCGATGAGAGCAAACTGAAGATCACCGCTGGAAATGTGGATAACGTGATGTTTCGAAGGTCCACGTGCTGCATGCCCATTCCCGGTGACGAAGTCGTGGGGTATATCACCCGAGGGAGAGGCATGTCGCTCCATCGCAAGGAGTGCCCTAACGCACAGCATTATGAGAAAACGGAGCCGGAGAGACTCACTGTCGTGCAATACGAAGGGGGGGATAATCAGGTTTACAGCGTCCGATTGTTGCTTCTCACTTCGGATCGCACAGGTCTGCTGGCGGATGTGGGGGCTATTTTCGGTGAGATGAAGACCAATATCACCGCAGTGAGAACGCAGTCGCATCGAGACGGCACGGTGACGCTCTCCATATGCGCAGAGGTGAAGGATGTGGATCATCTAAATCGTCTCTTCATTGCGGTTAGACGCCTGTCGGATGTGATCACCATCGAGCGTGCTTTTGGCGGGAGATAAGCATGAAAACGAGAGGTTTAGGGCAGTGAGGGCGGTGGTTCAGCGCGTCAGCCAGGCGTCAGTGCAAGTGAACGAGGCGCTGATGGCATCCATAGGGGAGGGTTTGGTGTGCCTTGTCGCAGTGCGCACGGATGACACCGATGATGATGTTCGGTATATTGGGGACAAATTGGTCAATCTTAGGATATTTGAGGATGAGGCGGGCAAATTGAATCGATCCCTTTTGGAAAGGGGAGGAGAGGCTCTCCTGATTTCGCAATTTACTCTCTATGGGGACGCCCGCAAGGGCAGACGCCCCGGTTTTAGTGACGCCGCCAATGGTGAGAAGGCGCTTGAGTTGTATCAGGCGCTTTGTGAAGAGGTCGAGCGAAAGGGAGTGCGCGTGAGCAGAGGAGTGTTCGGCGCGGATATGAAGGTTGCGCTTGTAAATGATGGACCCGTCACCATTCTCCTTGACAGCCGCAAGGAATTCTGATTTAATACAGATGAATGTGGAAAGTAATATCGCATGCAGTGACAGTCGCCGGGAAATTTGATTTACACTATGGAACGTGACAGTCTCAGCGCCCAAATATGCATGAACTCAATAAAGACGGATACAGTCGCAGTGCGAATCTTGGGTGTTCTTTTCGCTCATGCCATGATGCGTTTTTGAACTCGCTCTGCGCTCATAGAATTACGGACATATGATTAAAACGAGAAAAGCGGCTCCCTTTTTTCGGAGAGGTGAGAGGTATAGAATCTCCGGCAGATTGATGGAGGCGATAAACGAATATAGGAGCGCGATTCAATATGACGATCAACACCCCTATTATCGCTTCAAGTTGGCGGAGACACTGCTTGCGGTTGGGATGATCCAAGAGGCGTCGGAGCAGTTGGAGATGGCTTGCACCCTCGATTTCGAGAACGGATATTATCATTTCAGATTGGCGGAAGTGTACAACCGGATGAATCGCATTTCCGATGCCATCGCGGAAATGCAGCAGGCGTCGCTCTTTTCGCCCACCGACAGCTATTACAACATACGTCTGGGCATTCTCTATCTCCAGTGCGACAACGTGGCGGACGCTGTGTTCGCGTTTCATCGTGCCGTCAGCCAGGAGCCTAAGAACCCTTCTTATCACTGCCTGCTAGGGGATGCGTATGTGAAGCTAGGTTCGGAGAGGCAAGCCTTGCGCCATTATAGTTGCGCTGGCGACCTCAGCGATTATGATACTAAGTATTTGGAGAGAATGCGCAGACTGTGCAGCGATTGACCGTATAATACAGCTAATTGCAAAAAATCGTTGTTCTGGTATGGCTGCGTGCAGGATGCGCATGTTAATTGAGTAAGAACAGCTGAATTTTGCAACCACCGCAATGGAGGGACGCGGGGGGAAAAAGAGGAATAGCGGCATGCGCTTTTGGATTTCCCGAGTGTCGTTTTCTGTGATCTATAAGCCCCGCATCCATATATTGCAACGTCCTCAGGAGGAAAATTCAATTGCTTAATAACGGATTTATCTCCGGAAACACGATACCGGATATGTCGGAGTTGGAAATACTAGATATCACCCGAAGATTACTGCAGGCTATTCACGATGGCGATTCAGAGGCGTATCGAGCCTTATGCGCCCCGGAAGTTTCCTGTTTCGAAACGGATGTGGCTCCTTATCGCATAGACGGCGTGGATTTTCATCTGGATTTAATTCAGGCGATGAAACGTCAGGACGCATATGAAAAGCTTGTCCGATTCGATCTTCTCTCCCCCAGAGTTCAGCTTTATCCCGGATTCGCCGTGATCACCTACACACGTTTGATGACGTATCAAGGGGAGGGCAATCCGTACTATAAGACCTCCAATGAGACCAGAGTGTTCGCCAAGGAGAGCGATGGCTGGAAGATGATACACTTTCACCGTTCCGAGACGAGTTCCGATCTCATGCCGTGAACCGTTCTCATCAAAATGAAATATCGTTGATGAAGGGGAGTTCGATATGTTCGCTAAAATTCTTCTCGCTTCCGATGGCTCCAAATGCGCATTGAAGGCGGCGAAGTTTGCCGCTGAACTCGCAATCCAAAACAGTTCAAAATTGATCGTGCTTCATGTTTTCACCATTCCCGTATCTCTCGCCGCGTTTTCCGCTTACGGAGGCGGGGAGGTGGATCAGGTTGAGTTTGAACGATACACTTCCGATGTTCAGGACGCCGTTTCGCGCCGCACCGCCGAGGCTTTGGAACCATACTCTCTCGACTATGAAACGCGGCAGGAGGTGGGGCATCCCGCTGAGACGATCATCCGCGTGGCGAATGAGGAGAATTGCGACCTGATCGTGCTGGGTAGCAGGGGCTTGAGTGAAATCCGCTCGTTTTTAATGGGGAGCGTTTGCGATAGAGTGAGTCATCACGCCCATTGCCCTGTTCTTATAGTAAAATAGTTTCATCACCGAATTTTCATCTTTACGCATCCAATGGGGCATGCGGATTTGATGGGTAGCCTTTATTTCCGGGCAATTGCGTTGAATTGCCATTCTGAAACACCGATTGATGTATTCATGAATTTGGAGGAAGGTATGTCGATCCAAATCCCCAAACCGCCAGGATTGGAGGCGCTGAAAGCCCTAGGCATTCATCCGAGGAATGTCAACAAGGAACATGAAGAGAGTCTTACTTTTCTCGATCGTATGGCTTTGAAAATCACGGTTGTAGTCGGAACCATGGGCTTTTTCCTCTTGATTGCCATATGGACCATTACATGGACCGGATATAATATGATCGCGTCTTTGTTTCCCAAACTTGGGATGAGGCCGTTCGATCCGTTCCCCGCATTCGTCGCTTATCTCTTGATCAGCAATGTGATCCAAATACTGCTAATGCCTCTCATCATGGTGGGGCAGAATCTCCAAGGCAGGCACGCCGAACTTCGCGCTGAAAACGATTTTCAAATCAATTTAAAGGCGGAGAAGGAGATTAACATGATCATCAGTCATTTGGAGTATCAAAACTCCTTGCTGTTGATGATCATCGAGAATCAAGGCGTCAATCATGAAGAGGCTCTGAAGATGATCACAAAGAATGAAGCCGAAATTCGCAAAATTCTGAGTTCCGAGGAGAATCAGGAACCGGCGAACATCACATCAAATATGAAAAACGCGGAAAGCTAAGATTATCAGCAATACCACGATTACCGCATACAGCATTGCGAAAGCTTCCGATCTAGAATAGTGGAAGCTTTTCCAATGCAATCCTATCATCACCACCGCCATGGGCGCCAAAGCCGGAAGGTTCATGTTGAAGAATAACGTGAAGCCCATATAGGCGCAAAGTGTGACGATCAACGCCTCCACCGTCAACGAATACGTCCGCTGATTGGGCGAAAACCTGCAAATCGCCGCCACGAAGAAAGCGATAAAAAGATAATCCGCAAATCCAATGGATGGAAGCATTTGAAAAATAGGAAGTTGAGGCGCGGTTTTCACTAGAAGTGTGTGCCTTACGGCATGAGCGACAGGGGAAGGGCTTTGAAGCGTTTTTTGCACCGGTCCGCCGAGCAATACCGTCCAAATATCCACGAAAGCCAACGCGATGGAGACCGGCAAGATCAGATTTACGTCGCTTAATAGATACGAAAGCGCACCGCCGATGCTTGCGGCGAACCAAATCAGCATCAGATTGGTCACGCCCGGAAGAGAGCGCTCCGCCGCTATCACAGGCGGGAATCCAATTCTTGACAGCGCCACCCAAACGGCTCCCAAAAGCGCGTATAACAGGAACTTGATGGCAATGGACCGACTATGCGAGCCTTTTACTCCCACGAGTGTGGCGAACCAAAGAGTCAACGCCATGGAGCATAGAGCGAGAATCGGCGCGAGAAAAATGATCGCTCGCCCGTGCAGGAACCAACTTAATATTCTCCACATTGCCAGATACGTGAGGATGATGATTGGGATGTAAGTGCGGGGGGCGTCGGGTAAATGGTCTTTTCGACCTTCGCCCATACCATGGGAAGCGGTGTTTTGTGGTTCCATGAACTCCTCTGGAAATTCGCTTTGACAAAAGATGCTATTTTATTATATAATAGGAACGAAACTGACGTCAAACAGAGGAATGATAGTTCATACCCATATCATCTCCTTAAACGCATAGCCACAAAACGCGAGGTATCAATGAGGATATTTTGCGATTCCTCCGGTCGGTTCCACTTCTTCGAGTTGAATCTCCAAACTCAATGGCGCGGTTTGATGCGTCTTAATTGTCACAATCAGCCAAGTTTACCAACGTTCCGGAGGCTCTATATTCATACATGGAGCGATGAGGCTTCATCGTCCAAGTAGAACATTACAGGAGGGCTAGGAAATGTCTGAAACCACTGGTAAAACAAAGTTGCGTATTTTAATTGCCGATGATGAGCCGATTATCCGTCTGGATTTGAAGAAAATGCTCGAGGAAATCGGATATGAATGCGTTGCGGAGGCTGGTGACGGTGCGAAAGCCGTGGAAGCGGCTCGAAACCTATCTCCGGATCTTGTAATCCTGGATATTATGATGCCTGAAATGGATGGCATAGACGCCGCGAAAATCATTGATCAAGAGAAAATCGCTCCGGTGATACTCCTTTCCGCTTACAGTCAGGTGGATTTGGTGAATCGCGCCAAGGAGGCGGGTGTATTCTCTTATTTGGTGAAGCCGTTCAAGATGGCGGATTTGGTTCCCGCAATTGAGATCGCCATGTCCAGATGGCAAGAGATGCTGGAATTGGAAAAAGAGGCCAAGGATTTCGAGGATAAGCTGGAGACAAGAAAAGCCGTAGACCGAGCGAAGGGCATATTGATGGATCAGTACGGGCTTAAGGAGCAGGAAGCATTTCGACGGATTCAGGTGCAAAGCATGAACACTCGCAAATCCATGCGTGAAATTGCCGAAGCCATTATCATCGCCCATAACGTGTGAGGTGTTTACATCCCGTTGCTTCATAACCTTGTGTGAATAGGAGTGAGATTGTGCGAACCCCGTTGAGAATGCGACGTCTCTTTTATCCGGGACGGCGAAGCGAGAATCCGGATGTCGCGATCCTTCAGCAGGAGCTTGAGGAAAAAGACCGACAGCTTCGAGACGCGCGTCTGCTGGTGGACAAACTGCGCGCGGAATGCGCTGAGAAAACCGCCGAAGCGGAATCCTTGAGCCGTCTGGGGGAGGCAACGGGGTCAGCTTTTGACTTGGAGGAGATGCTCAAGGCCACCGCTGAAATCGCCATTCGTCTTACCGGAACCGATTCTTGCCAGGTATATCTCTACGACAAGACTCGGGATGAGCTTGTCCTGCGCGCCGCCGATGAAACCGCCACGAACATGATCGGCAAAATCCACCTGAAACTGGGCGAGGGCATAACGGGTTGGGTGGCGAGAGAACGCAAGCATGTGGCTATCGTCCGAAACGCGACACGGGATCATCGCTTTAAATACTTCTCCGAGATTCACGAGGAGGAATATGAGAGCATTCTCTCCGTTCCTCTCATTTTCCGAAACGAGGTGCTTGGAGTTATCAACGTTCGCACCAAACATCCTCACGAGTACACTCTGAACCAAGTGCGACTCCTTTCGGGCATCGCGAACCAAGTGGCAGGAGCCATCGATAAAACACGCCGCGCACGGCTACTGGAAAAAACAGCGGATCAGTTGCACACGCTGTCCGAGGTCAGTCAGGCGATTACTTCCAACGTATACCTTAACGATATCCTCGAACTATTCGTGAAGATGACCGCTCGCACCATGAACTACAAAGTCTGCACGGTCTTATTGCTGGATCAGGAAAAGAACGAATTGGTCATCAAGGCCACTCAAAGTGATGACCCCGCCTACACCAACAAGCCCAATTTGAAAGTCGGAGAGAGCCTCGCCGGACGAGCTGTCATGGATGGGAAAGTTGTTACCGTGCTGGACGTTAAAAAGCATCCGCGTTATAAGTTCCCCGATATCGCCGAGCGAGCCGGATTATGTTCGCTTGCGGCGATTCCGCTGATGTTTCAAGGCAAAGCGATAGGGATTTTAAACTGCTATACGGATAAGCCCCACACCTTCACCAAAGAGGAGATCACCATTCTCCAGGCGTTGGGCGCCCAGGCGGCGTTTGCGGTGGAGCACGCCAAGTTGATGGTGAAGTCCGCCGTCATACAGGAGATGCATCATCGCGTCAAAAACAATCTTCAACAAATCGCCAGTTTGGTCAGACTTCAAATGCATTTCAGCAAAGACGGAAGTGTCGAGGAGACCATGAACGATACTCTGAATCGTATCCTCGCCATCGCTGCAGTGCATGAACTCCTCTCGCGGGAGGATTTGGATTCAGTAAGCGTAAAAAAGGTGGCGGAGCAGATACTCACCGCCACCAAGCAAAGCGTGGTGGCTCCAGGAAAAAGCCTCTACACGCTGGTGGAGGGTCCGGATATCCGCCTGCCACTCAACCAAGCCACTTCATTGGCTTTGGTGATAAACGAGTTGGTGCAAAATGCGGTGGAGCATGGTTTCGCCACCATAGATGAGGGCCGGATTTGGGTGAAACTAGAGGAAACGGATTCGGAAATAGCTCTTTACATTTTAAACGACGGTCAACCTTTGCCCGAGGGTTTCGATCCGGCAAAAACGAGCAGCTTGGGTTTAAGGATCGTCATGGACTTGGTCCGCGGCGGATTGGGCGGTACATTCGTGATGGAGAACAAGGACGGAATTCTCGCCACGGTGCGATTTCCGAAAGCTTAACCCGTTCAAGATTTTATTCGGTAAAAGCGGCTATCGTCGCTTGTTTTTTTGCTCACCCCCCCCAGTTATCGTAGTACGGAAACACCATCATCCTCCCTCGTCGTTAACTCATGCTTGTCTATCGAACCATTCCCTCAGCCTGAAATTCTCTCGTCTCCTTAACAGACCGTTTATAAGTGGCTACAAGAGCCAATGTCTTTTTTATCTTAAGAAATTCCAAGCTTTTCTAAAGCCTGATATAAGACTTTCCGCTTATAATCCATACCAAGAAATGCGGGGGATATGCAGGTGCGATTGGTCGGAATTTCCATGCCGCTGAATCATTCGCCCGCTAATTCAAAAGTCCTTGGCAGGAAGATCATCAAACTCGTTTTATAATCCTATCGTTCGCGTACCCGTGTTAACCGATGGGGATCGGACATCGCGTGGAGTTTCATGCGAGAACCAAATAGGGACGATTTCACAGGGAAAGGATGTTTCAAGCCTATGCGGATTTTGATCGTTACATTCGTATTGATAATGGCGGGGGGATACGCCTCTTCGCAAACCCCCGCCCCGCTTCCGCTGTCCTTGGATCAAGCCTTGCAGATGGCTCGGCGGAATGATCCGCTGGTAAAAAGCGCTCTCTACCAAATTCAGGGGACCACCGCCCTCCTCAAGGGTTCGTCGCTGCCTCAGAACCCCACGTTAAGTTTGGCTCACGGAGTTGGACGGAACACAGGGGGCTTGGACGAGGACGTGCTACTTTCACAAGTGATTCCTCTGGGCGACAAGACTCGTCAGCTTATTCACGCCGCGCGAGCGGCGAATGGCGCCGCAGTGGCTGACTTGGGGTCCACATTGACGAACTTGGATTTTGAGGTGTGCGACGCCTATTACCAGGCGCTTGAAGCGGATGCGGACGTGACATTAAGCTCACAGGCTTTGGATACCGCCAAGGAGTTCTCCAAGGCCGCCACTCTTCAATATCAAGCCGGAGACGTGGCGCAAAGCAATGTACTGCGGAGCCGTATCGAGGTCACTCGAGCCCTGCAGGCTCTTACGGCGGCGGAAACGAATCGAGCCAACAAATACCTCGCATTGCGAAATATATTGGGGTTACGCGCCAATGAACCTCTTCAACTTACGGATAAGCTTGCATATTCCCCCGTGAACATCAAACTCGATCAGCTTATTGCCACCGCTCTATCCAATCGTCAGGACATCAAGTCCGCATACGAATTGGAGAAACGGCAGGAGGCGTTATTGCACGAGGCGAAAGCGCAAAGTCAACCCGATCTGTTTTGGGAGGCGAGGCACTCCAATATTGATCCCGGTCTCAGCGCAGGGGATTCCTTTCGAGTGGGTTTGCTCATTCCAATTTTCGATTTCGGAACGATTAAACAGGATGCGCGAGCCAAGGAGGCGGATGTCAAAGCACAGCGGGAAGTCTTAAAGGAGACACAGCGCTCCGTTGAATTGGAAGTTGAAACCGCCTACGACAATCTTCTGCAAGCGCAGAAGGATGTTCAATCCTTTGAAAACGGACGTCTGGACCAAGCCAGGAAGCTGTTGGACATGGCGCAAACCGGTTACCAATCCGGAGCGAATTCCTATTTGGAGTTGCTTGACGCGCAACAGGTCTATCGGTCCGAAGAGATGAACTACACACATGCACTTGCCGCCTATTGCGTCGCAAAAGCGGCGTTACAAAAGGCGGTGGGAGGGAAATTGCCTTGATCTCCATACGAAAACGAAACCTTGTTCTATACTGCTTGACTCCCATTTGCGGGATGATTCTGCTCTCCGGATGCGGCAAAAAGGCGGATCCACCCTCTGGAAATGCGGACCCGGCGCCTATTCCCGTGGATGTTGTGAAAGCGCGGGTGCAATCCATGAAGGTGATGGTGAACGCGCAAGGAACAATTGTTCCAGCGCAAGGCGCAAGTTGCACGATCGCCCCGGTAATATCCGGCAGACTTGTCGCGGTGTTGGTAAAGGAGGGCGACAATGTGAGCAAAGGGCAAGTGGTGGCGTATTTGACCTCCGGCATTCAGTCCGCCGCAGTGCAAAGCGCTAAGGCCGCCCTTGCCGTGGCGGAGGCGCAAGCCTCCCAGGCTAGTATCGCCGCAAAAGCCTCCGCAGTGGATCAGATCAATTCGGTGAAACAGGCGCGTATCGCTCTTAATGCGGCGATCGTTAACCGCAAGAACTCCATAGCGCAAGCGCAGACCGCACTTGCCGTGGCGCAAACAAACCTGCGCAAATTAAAGGCGGGCGTCCGACCGCAGGAGATCGCTCAGGCTCAGCAAGAGGTGGAAAAGGATCAAGCCACTCTGTCCCGCGCGGAGACTGAACTGAAGCGTGTACAATTTCTTTACCAAAAGGGAATTGCCGCTCAAAGGCAGGTGGATGACTCCCTAACCTCTGTGCAGGTGGCGAAATCCACGCTTAAGAGCGCCATGGATCAATTAAACCTGCTTAAAGCCGGTGCTAGGTCGGAGGATATTCAGACTGCGGAACTTCAGGTTCAGCAAGCCCAGGAGGCGCTCTCTCAAGCGCAAACCGGAGGGGATGCTGCGGTGCAACAGGCGCAAGCAAATCTGAATCAGGCGAACCAAAGTCTGTTGCAGGTGGAGGCGAAACAACAAGAGGCGCATGCGATGCAGGTTGCCGTTTCCCAAAAGGAGGCGGAGTACACCGCAGCGCTTGCTAATGAAGGGTACACGGTGCTTCGATCTCCCATTAACGGAGTGGTGGTGAAAAGAATGCTCAATCCCGGTGACATGACAGACCCCAACACCCCGATGTTGCAGATAACAAACGTTAAGACTCTCAATCTTCAGGCGAGTTTGCCTGCGGAGAATGGATCCAACGTGAAGGTGGGCATGCAGGCTACCGTATTTCCATTAGGGGGCGTTAATGATAGGATTGTTGGTCATGTGATCTATGTGGGACAGGTGGATCCGTTAAGCAACCTGCTCACCGTCCGCATACAGTTTTCCAACCCCGGGCAAAAAATAAAGGTTGGAGAGTTTGCATCCACCGAAATTCAATTGAACGTGATACCTCATGCCATCACGGTGCCGCAGCAAGCGATCATTGTACGAGATGGGCGGGATTCCTTGTTCACGGTGAGTTCCGATAACGTCGCTCACCTCGTCAAAGTCGTAACCGGGGCGCAACGCAATGGCATGGTTCAAATAACAAAAGGTTTGGTAGGGGGGGAGAATGTCATTCTGTTGGGGCAATATGAACTAGCCGACGGATCCAAGGTGACGAAGCGATTCGATGCCGTATCGCCTACACAAAGGAGCGGTAACAATGGGAATTAGTAAATTCGCAACGCACAACATCAAGGCGATTCTCTTCGTCACCGTGGTGTTATGCGCGCTAGGCGCATGGATCGTCACCTCTTTTCCCGTTTCGATTCTGCCTGACATCACGTTTCCACGTGTTGAGATTGTCGTGCATGCAGGGGATCGACCGGTCAATATGATGGAGGTGGGGGTATGCCGCCCATTGGAGCAGACCATTGCCACCATTCCAGGCGTCACTCGCATTCGGTCACGTAATATGCGCGGAGCTACAAAGATATCCGTGGATTTTGATTGGGGTACGGATATGATAATGGCGGAGCAGCTAGTCAATACCAAAGTGAATGAATTGCGATCCTCTTTGCCACCCGATGCGGAAGTGAGCGTTGAGAGGATGAACCCAACCGTTTTCCCCATCTACGGTTTTTCACTCGAGTGCAAAGGATTGACTCAATCGCAGCTGTGGGATTTGGCGACTTACACATTGAAACCGTTGCTTGTTCGAGTCCCAGGAGTGGCGCAGGTCGTGGTTCAAGGGGATAAAATCCCGGAACTGGCGGTTAATGTCCATCCGCGCCGGCTTGCGGCGTTCAATCTATCCCTGCAGGATGTGGAGAATGCGATCTCCCAAAGTAATGTCATCAAATCCGTGGGACGGATCGACGCGCATTTCCAGCAGTATCAGGCCATCGTGACCGGGCAAATCACCAATCCGGATCAGTTGAATAATATCGTTGTCGCCACGCATAACGGCATACCCATCACTCTTAAGGACGTTGCGGATGTCTATCCGTCCGACAAGCCGCAACAGACGATCGTGACCGCCAATGGCAGGGAATCGGTGCTACTCAACATCGTAAGGCAACCGAATGCCAACACCGTGACCGTGGTTCAAGGGGTGAAGGCGGAATTGGCAAAGGCGATGAAGATGCTTCCTGCGGGAACGCACACAAAGGTTTTTTACGACCAGTCCATTTTGGTGGAGGACGCCGTAAAAAGCGTTCGCGATGCGGTGCTTATCGGCGCAGGGTTGGCGATGATTATTCTTATGATGTTTCTGGGGGACCTACGAGCCACATTGGTCACCTCTGCGATCATTCCGGTAACGCTATTGATCACGTTTCTGCTCATGCGCGTCGCCGGACTCACGTTGAACCTCATGACCCTTGGAGCCTTGGCGGTGGGCATAGGATTGGTCATCGACGATGCGATAGTGGTGGTGGAGAACGTCTTCCGACATCTCTCTCTCGGAGAGTCCCGCAAGAATTGCATCGAGAAGGCTTCCGCCGAAATGACCGGTCCGATGATCGCCTCCTCGTTAACCTCGGTGGTCGTTTTTATGCCTCTGGTACTGTTAACCGGAGTGGCGGGGGCTTTTTTCACGGCTTTGGCAATCACATTGACGCTGGCTCTGATAACCTCCTTGATATTGGCGATTATCGTTAGTCCAAGCCTCAGTTCCGTATTCCTAAGGGTGAGGAAAAATCATCAGGAACATGGCAAATGGATGGAGAAAGCGATAAAGTTCTACGAGAAAGTCATTCGCGGGGCTCTCAAGCGACTTTGGATCTTTCCGTTAAGCGCGGCGATCATCCTTGTTTGCATCTTCTTTTTCGCCTCCCGACTGAAAACCGGATTTATGCCGAGCATGGATGAGGGCTCCTTCGTTTTGGATTACATCACCCCTCCCGGGACCTCGCTTCAGGAGAGCAATCGAATATTGATGAAGATCGAGGATATTCTAAGGAATACGCCTGAAGTCAAGTCCTTTTCCCGCAGAACAGGCACTGAATTAGGTTTTTCCATCACGGAGCCTAACACGGGTGACTTCGCCGTCATGTTGAAGCCGCCGCCCCGTCGTAATATCGACGATGTTATGAACGACATAAGAGATCAAATACAGCGGCGGGTGCCCGGAGTTCAGGTGGATTTTATAGAGGTGATGCAGGATTTGATCGGCGACCTCTCCGGTGCGCCCGCTCCGGTGGAAATCAAGCTGTTTGGCGATCATTTAAGGCAGCTCAATTCAACCGCTAGAAAGATCGGAGACAAGCTTGCAAAGATACCGGGCGTGGTGGACATGAATGATGGCGTGGTTGAAATGGGACCACAGATGGTGATGGATATCGATCCAATTAAGGCGGGCAGAGTGGGAATGACCGTGAATGATGTCGCCGCGCAAGTGAACGCAGCCATGTATGGGGATGTTGTGACGAGCTATCTTGACGGATACAAGGAGATCGGCGTGCGGGTGAGATATCCATCCCAATATCATGAGGATCGCACCCAAATGGAGATGATCCCCATACGCACGCCCAATGGGTTCACTCTTCCCTTGTCCGCATTTGGAACCATCAAACGCTCGTTAGGATCCACGGAGATATACCACGAGAATCAGAGAAGAACCGTCTCCGTGACCGCGCATCTGGCGAACAGAGACCTTGGAAGCGTCATGAAGGATGTCAAGGCGATGATGCGAAAAATGACGATGCCTCCAGGCGTGTCCTATGTTCTTGCGGGTCAGTACGAGAGCCAGAAGGAATCCTTCAGTAACCTTATGATGGTTTTGATCCTTGCGGTGATGCTGGTCTTTTCCGTCATGCTCTTTAAGTTCGGCAACTTCACATCGCCGTTATCCATCATTTTGGTAATGCCGCTATCCCTGTTCGGCGTCACCTTGGGATTATGGATTACGGGCACGGCATGGAATGTATCCTCTTACATGGGGGCTATCATGCTCGTGGGGATCGTGGCGGAGAACGGTATCCTTCTGTTTGATCAGGCTCAGAAAAACGAGCACTCCGGTATGACGCTGGAGGACGCCGTCGTTCACGCCGGTCGTGTGAGGCTACGACCTATTCTCATGACCAGCATGGCGATGATTCTCGCGCTATTCCCACTCGCCATGGGGTGGGGCGCCGGTGCGGAGATGCAGAAGCCATTGGCTATCGCAGTGATAGGAGGGATGTGCTTCTCCACCCTGTTTACTCTCGTTTACGCGCCAATGATCTATGTTTCGATGCGTAGATTCGAGTTATTTGAGGTGATTCAGCGTAAGATGCGCAAGAAAGAGGCGCTGAAACCAGTGCCAAGCGAGGTGGATTAGTTTCTGTTTAAGCGCCGGGCGAATTTCCCGACGCTTTTTTTCTCGCCGGGGCGCGGAATACGCTTAATGAACTCAAAGGCATTTCAAAGAGAACGCAAAGGGACGCTTGATATAATGAGTGCATATCCTTAAGGATAAAGCCCAATAGACGAAGGAGTGAATGAAATGAACCGATTTCCACTAAAAGGAAAGTATTACGCAGCAATGATTGCCTGCCTGTTCGTTGCAGCCGCATGCGCATATGGCAAGACAAATTCTCCCGTGAAATCTCACGCGACTATTTCCCCGGAGACCGCGAAAAGGATCGTATTGAAACGTTTTCCCGGTAGAATAACCCAAAAGGTGACATTGGAGAACGAATCCGGTCATTGGCAGTATGGCGTCATGGTTCTTTCCGGAAAGACCTTGCGCGAGGTGATGGTGGATGCTCGCACCGGAAGGATCGCGAATGTGGAGGTTACCAATGCTGGCAAGGAGAGGATCGAGGCAAGACAGGACGCCGTCAAGCGTCATAAACGATAGTATGAGATATAATTTGGTATCAAACGCTGAAGGTTCCAGACTTCATCGGCGATATCAACGTGATGCCATGGGAATCGCGCGATATATTGGGACGGGATGCCTCCCGTCCCATTCCGTGTGCGGAGGAGGAAGAAATTGAAGGTGTTGATAGTCGAGGATGATCAGAGCGTCTCGCGTTTTCTGAAGCAAGCCGTCACCGAGGCAGGCTATACCGCCGAAGTGACCGAGGATGGTTTGCGCGGGGCGGAACTTGCGGAGATATCCGAATATGATCTGATACTGCTGGACGTGATGTTGCCAGGACTGGATGGGTTCTCGGTGTGCAAACGCCTTAGAGCAAAGCATATCCATACGCCCATCCTTCTGATCACCGCTCGTGATGCGCTGCAGGATAAGATTGAGGGCTTGGACAGTGGCGCGGATGATTACATTGTCAAGCCGTTCCAGGTGGGGGAACTGTTGGCTAGAATGCGCGCACTGCTCAGGAGGGGAGCCTCGTCTCCTGCGATACTCAAGGTTGCCGACTTGGCGCTGGATCCAGCCACTCGCAAGGCGGAAAGAGGCGGAAAGCAGATATATCTGTCCGCCACGGAATACTCCCTGTTGGAATATCTCATGCGAAATGAGGGCAGAGTTCTCACAAGAACAATGATCCTGGAGCATGTATGGCAGTATGATTTTGAGGGCAACGATAATGTTCTTGATGTGTATATTAGTTACTTGCGAGGGAAGATCGACAAGGGACATCCAAATCCTTTAATCCATACGGTTCGAGGGGTTGGATACAGAATGGAGAACGAGCATAATGATTAATTCGATGCGAGCGCGGATGACACTCGTCTTCACGCTCTCCATCGCCGTTCTTCTATTTGTGGCGAGCGTAGGCATCTCCGGCTATTCACGCCGTTTCGCCGAAGGGCACGCCTCCTATATGCTGCATTCCACCGAGCAACGCTTGCGCAGGGAGATGAAAGAGCTGGGGAATAAATTCAATCTCATTGACTTCTATGAAGAGGAGCCGGATATCTCCGTGGAGAATATAGCCATCCTCATTCTTGGTCCTCACCACAAAATACTGCAAAAGACCCCGGGGAGAGTGCCCTCCTTGCCACTTGTTCCCTCAGATAAATGGCGCATACGTCTTATGAGAGTCAATCATCTAAGCGTGGTGGTTGCATATCCGTGGGAGCAGCGAGAGGAAGCCCTGCAGGATCAGATCAAGGATCTCTTTGTCTTCAGCATGATATTGCTTTTGGGTGGCATGATCGGATCATGGATGCTGGTCGGCAAAACGCTTTCCCCGATTCGCCAACTTTCACAGCAGGCGATGGCGGCATCAACCGATCAGCTTAAAGTCAAACTCACCTCGCCATCCGAGGATTCGGAGATGGTGGAGTTGGTGGGGACGTTAAATGACCTTTTGGCGCGAATTTCCGAATCCGCCGAGATGAAAGGAAGGTTTTACGCCGGAGCCTCTCATGAGTTACGAACGCCTTTGCAAGCGTTATCCGGACATCTGGAACTATCGTTGACCCGCCCTCGCACTGCGGAGGAGTATCGGAAGGTGATAGAGGAGGCGAGCCTGCAGACGCACCGTCTGATCTCGCTCATTAGAGATTTGCTTCTATTAAATCAATTGGACACCTCACCGCCGCCGCCCAACGAACCCGTGGATATCTTGGATTTATGCGAGCAAACCGCTTTGACCATGAAATCCTTGGCGGAAGAGCGCAATCTTCACGTCCATTTGGATGTTCCCGATAACATCATCCTTCAAGCGCCTTACAACCATATCCAAATGCTCATTCGGAATCTGATAGAAAACGCGGTGAAATATGCGAAGGAGAACGGAAATGTGACCATTTCCGCCGTAATGGAACCCCCCTTTGTTAAGATTACGATTTTCAATGAGTGCGATTACATAGGCGCTTGGGACGAGAAAAAGCTGTTCGAGCCTTTTTATCGCCCGGATGCGTCAAGGAACTCAAAGACGGGCGGGAATGGACTCGGGCTTGCCATATGCGACGCCATAGTTCGCATCAATGGATGGCGTCTGACTCTGCGTCAGGAAGACGGTGGGGTTAACGCGCAAGTGATTTTGACACATCGAAGAGAGAACCAATAAGTCGCAAGGGATGTGACTTGCGTGGGGTTGTATGAGTTTTGCTTCATGATCAGTCGTTTCAGAAATGACGCTTGAATAGAGAGGAACAAGAGGTGAAATCAATGCGCATGAAGCGTGAAAGCACTCCTTCCGATTCATTCAAAACCTCGAGTTTGCCGACGCGCAGGGATATTTTGAAGTTAGCCGGACTGGCGTTGGTTGATCCGATGGCATCGGTCGGTATTACGGATACATCCTTCAACTCCCCATCTGTCTACTGGGTTGGGCAGCCGACCCGTCCGGATGAAACCGTGATGATCGTCGGAGCAAACCTTGGGAATGTTCGCAAGGTGAGAGTGGCGTTGTTGAGGGATAAACCCTTCTCTCCGCCCTCCATTCGAGTTAATCCGGAGTCCGTGCCAGGCTCTCTGCCTTGGAAAGAGGTTTCACCCCTGCATATATCCGAGATTTGCATGAAGTTTGTCATCCCGAAAGATTTCGGTTACGGGGTTTACCTCTGTCAATTGATTGCGGGCGAGCATGATATGCCGGTGATAAGGATCAATGCGCCTGATGTTTGGTGGATGCAGGGGGATGAAGGAAGCTCGGCAACATCCGGCGGGTGGTTGAGAATCTTTGGAAGATGCATGGCGAATTCACTCTTGCATTCAAATGCTTCTGCACGGGATGAGACCGGAGCTTATCCAACGAGCGATTTTCCGATCCAACCCAAACGCCCGAAACAGTCTCCGTCGATGATCTGCTTGCGAGGCGTGGATGGAAGGGATCGTTATATCAAAGCTCGATCCTATGATCCATGGTCGATCTCTTGCGATTTAAGCGAAGAGGTGGAGCCCGGCGCTTACACGGTGATAGTGCATAACGGACATGGAGGGGAGTTCGGGTGGGTCATGGCGGGCTCCATTGAGGTTCAACCCAGGCGAGCGGAGAACAAAACTGTCTACAACGTGATGGATTATTACGGCGCGAATGCGAAGCAAGAGATGCTCCGCACCCTTCCTAAAGGCTCAATCTCCGTGGATCGCACGGATGCCGTTTCATCGGCGTTGAAAAAGGCGCAAGCGAATGGCGGCGGGATCGTCTTCTTCCCCGCAGGCGTCTACACGCTTCGCACACCCTTGAACATTCCTCCGAACACCGTTCTCAAAGGGGAGGGGATGGGGTTGGTCACCCTATGGTGGGGGACCGGAAATATGGCTTTGGATGGAGGGAGCAATCGCAGACGTCTCACGGCGAAGGATAGGATTAATCCTCCTGTGATGATATCGGGGGATCGGTATGCTATCGAGGACCTTACCCTCATCATGCCCAGAATGTATCAGACCGGGGTGGTAACCGGAAACGGTTTTCGGATGCGGCGAGTGAGGGTTCGCGTGGACAGATATTGGATTAGGTCGGGAGAAAGGGAGAATGGGTTATTATTGCAGCTTGGCGATAACAGTCAGGTGACCGATTGCGATATCGTCGCTCGAGGGGTTGCCATGACCTCCGGAACTGGATTGGTCATGGCCAGAAATAGGATAATCGCAGGGAAGTCCAACTTGGATTTGGCTCACTCGGATGGAGTTATCGTTGAGGACAATGTCATGATCAGCTTGGATCCAACCGCTTATATCAACCTGAGCGGGGAGGGGCGCAACGTCTATTACTCACGCAACCGGCATGAGGCTTTTTACGCGCAACAATCGGATTTCTCATGGACATTCGACGGCGTGGCGCAAGCGTATCTCGGACGGATTGCATTGGTTCATGGCGTGGATATCGAATTGGGGGAAGATCCGAAATATCCTGACTGGGCGAAAGAGGATAGCCCTCTATGGAGACGATCCGTGGTCTGCGTCCTGGAGGGCAAGGGGGAGGGACAATACCGTTACGTCGTCGAAAATCGCGGACGAATGTGGAAAGTGGACCGTCCGTTTTCGATTCCGCCGGATTCGAGTTCGGTGATTAGCATCATCCCATATCGTGGCAATGTGATGCTGATCGGAAATCGATTTGAAGACGCCGGATGGGTGAATCTGGGATATGGATCCTCGTTCAACGTAATTGGAGCCAACAACCAAACGTTCAGAGTCGGGGAGATGCTGAACCTTGGATTGCGAAATCCGGACGGAGTGATGCCTTCCTGGTACGTCCAATATCACGATAACGATATCCGCGAAGGGGATACCATGGTGCAATCCATGGGGGATATGCGCAATCCGAATATCTTCTCCGGATCGGTCACGCGGTTCTGCGTGCATCGGGGACAACATATCCATGCGGATAATTACGGCAAAATAGATATAGGAGGCAATGCGAATAATGTGATCGTGGAGGATTGCATTTTGGACAACCCAAGCGGCGCTATCCAAGTTGACGAGAACACCTCGGGGGTGCTGTTGCGACGCAATCATCTGAAATCCTCTTCATAAGGGAGCCGAGAAGTGTGCGGTTTCAAATCGAGTTCGGAGTGGAATTGATCATGTTACACGGGATCGCTATCATACGGGATCGGAATGAAGGATCAACCGTAAAGGCGTACGGATCCAACGATTTCGGGTTCGAGAAGGTAATATATTGAAAACCCGGGGGGATGGATCATGAATTCTCATGAGCGATTTAAGAGGATGTATGAACACAGGGACGCTGATCGCATTCCGGTCATTGACGCACCGTGGAGTTCCACCATCGAGCGTTGGCGACGGGAGGGGATGCCGCCTGACGTGGATTGGGTTGACTATTTCGGCATGGATAAAGTGGCGTATATCGGCGTGGACAATAGCCCTCGGTATCCCAGCAGAGTGCTTGAGGAGACGGAGGAGTATCGCATTCACACAACCTCTTGGGGTGCAACCCTCAAGGACTGGCGTCATGCCGGAGGGGTGCCCGAGTTTTTGGATTTCACGATCAAAGACCCGGACACTTGGAGAGTTGCGAAGGAGAGGATGACGCCGGACAAGGACCGCATTCCGTGGGAATGGCTGAAATCGAATTATCGCAAATGGCGCGATGAGGGGTATTGGATTATCGGTGGTCTATGGTTTGGGTTTGATGTGACTCACTCATGGACCATCGGCACGGAGCGGATGCTGATCGCGTTGGTGGAGCAACCGGAATGGTGCATGGATATGTTCGAGCATTTTTTAAATGTGAATCTTCAACTCCTGCATATGGTTTGGGATGAAGGTTACGAATTCGATTGCATCTCTTGGCCGGATGACATGGGGTTCAAGCATAATCAGTTCTTTTCCCTGAAAACATACCGAAGGCTTTTGAAGCCGTTTCATAAACGTGCGATCGATTGGGCGCACGCGAAGGGGATCAAGGCGCACCTGCACTCTTGCGGGGATGTGAATCCGTTCATACCTGAGCTTTTGGAAATCGGACTTGACGCACTGAATCCTCTTGAGGTCAAGGCGGGGATGGACCCTATTCATATCAAGAAAACCTTCGGCGACAGGCTGGTGTTGCATGGAGGGATAAACGCGGTGTTATGGGATAATATCGAAGCGATCGAGGCGGAGATGGAGAAGGTCATCCCGGTTGTGAAGGAAAACGGCGGATACATCTTTTCCTCCGATCACTCCGTGCCGGATAGTGTGAGCCTGGATAACTTCAAGCATATCGTGGAGCATGCGAAAAGGTTGGGGAGCTACTCGTGACTTTTTCCTCCTGAGTATCTGTTCGATCGGTCGGATCTGTTCCATCCGTTCGTTGCCTTGCTGATCCTCTCGCCAATTTTATTTCGAATCTTCAGCAGGATGTTCGGGTCCGCGTTCCAGTGGTTCCAGTCCGATGCGACTTGCCTCACGAGGTTGTTCACATATTTCCGACCCTTCCGCTTTGCGAGTATCGTGAAATAATCGTAATCCTGCATTCCATCCCGTATCGCTTTAATTCGAAGGGATTCGATCGGGCCGTTCACCCCCGCTTCCGTTCCCGGGTAAAAAAGCATCCCCTCCCCGTTGTAATTTTCGTAGGTGGCGGGTTCCGTCCAAGGATCGATTCCCTTTTTCCAGTAAACTGTGGACCAATATAGCAATCCCGTAGAGCCGGTTATCCAGTTTTGCCAGCTTGCTATTCGATAGTTCAGCAAAGGAAAGTCCGTTTCCCAGAAGGGGGTTGGGGTTTTCCCTTGTGTGAGCGCCGTGTAACTCCAGACTTTATCTCCGTGATCCAGTCTCTCCTGGATGCTTGCATTGTCCCATAACGCCCACAAAGGACACCAGATATTCACCGCGCCGATGAGGCTTCCCCAGGCGGGATTGTCCGGGATGGGTTGCTCCGTGCAAAGAAAAAGGATACGGGGATCCGCCTCGTGCACCATTTTGGAGAGCTCTCGCACATCCTCATAGGCTTTCCTATCATTGGGCTCATCAATCAGATAGGTATAGGCGTATCTCCCCCACCCATGATCGGCAAGGTAGGCGTAGTATCCTTTTAGATATCTTATCGCGCGATCCCTGCCATTGCCCAGCGGATCGGATATCGGCAAATACAATTCCAACGAATTGGCATGTTGATTTACGAAGTAGTCCTTTAACACAGGCGCCACTTTGCTCATGTAAGGCGTTCCGTCATTGGCGGTGGGCGCCACAGCCCCCTGAGGCATATTAGGCATTAGACGGTCTGTCATGAGCGCGCGGACATATTTCATACGTAAATTGTACGCGTCGGTGGATGATGGATCCATACCATGATATAATGGCACGTCGTTAAACCCTCCGAAGTCGCTCTGACAGGATGGTGATAACGGAAGACTGAAATTCCATACTCTTAAGCTTATCTTCATGGAGAAGGGTTTTGTATTTCGGGGCGTTACTTTGATGAAACCCTCATAGACTCCCGGAACCGTGTCGCGCGGTATGAATATCTCCGCATACAATGGCTGAGTTTTGGAAGCCTTCACGGTGAATGGCTCTCCGACGTATCGGGGCGTGCCAGGGAGGCGTAGACGAGAAGGGATTTGCAGGGGCAGCAGTGCATCAGGGTACCATCCGGGTTTCAGTGCGGTTCGAGGAGAGGATTTCACGATTCGAATAAAATGCTCTCTGAAGAGCAATGGGGCTGGAATGACTTTTTTGTGCGGACTACGGAAAGGGGCGGATTCCACGCGAACATCGTCCAAATCGGTATTTCCTGCGGTGAGGACGATCTGCCAATCCACCCATTCCCCTTTCGCACCGTTAACCTGCAGTACGTGAGCGGATGGCGCTGGCTGATCGGGATGGAATCGTTCCAGCGCATTGAAGAGACCGCAACGAGGTTGGTTGGAGGGTTGGGCATACGCCAGGGAACAAAAGAGCAATCCGATGACGACAACGAGAAAAGCGTTTTTCATTTGACGGAGTCTCCTGAAAACGATTGCTGGGTGCGAAAAAGCATCCCCTTGATGAGGGTTTGGGTAGGAGATGGAATAAGCCTCAGACCGGATTCGAACCAGCGACCTTCGCTTTACAAGAGCGTTGCTCTACCAGCTGAGCTACTGAGGCGAACTGGATTGCATGATGGTGTATGTTCACCAGCGTATTAATATAATCAAAAGAGGGACGAAAAGTCAAGGGCTCGAGCCTTTGGCTTAATCCTTGCGCTCCTCGCTCTTAATATTCGCCATCTCTTCCAGGAGGTCGATCAAGCTTTGCGTTCCTTCGTCGCCTCTTCCGTGCGCTTCAATGGAATTGTACAATTGATGAGCGAGGGACGCACCGGGCAGGCTGGCGCCGATCTCCGATGCCGTGGCGAGACATATTCGCAGATCCTTCTGCAGCAGACGGACCATGAACCCGGGGGCGAAGTCGTGTTTCACCATCTTCTCCCCGAGATTGTTGATCACCCAGCTACCCGCCGCGCCCGATCCCACCGCTTTCACCATGAGGGAGGGGTCCAGTCCCGCCTTCTCTGCGAATGCGATCGCCTCGGATGCCGCAAGCATATGCAGGGAGATGGCGACCTGGTTGCAGAGTTTCGTCATCTGTCCCATGCCATGACCTCCGCAATGGGTTATCGTCTTGCCCAGCGTGTTCAAAATCGGCATGGCTTGTTCCAGCGCCTCTCTCTTGCCCCCGACCATAATGGAGAGGGTCCCCGCGATGGCTCCCGTGTCCCCGCCGGATACCGGCGCGTCTAGCATCTCCACGCCTCGCGCCTCCAGGTTTTGTGCGATGGTACGCGTGGCGCGAGGGGATATGGTGCTCATATCAATGACGACGGAGCCGGGTTTGGCGGTATGTATCACCCCGTATTCGCCCATTAAAACCTCCTCCACGTCCGGGGTGTCCGAAACGATACTGATAATGACGTCGGCGTCTTTAGCCGCTTCGCTTGGCGTGGATGCCAAAATGGCTCCATCCTTTTGCAGAGGCTCCGCTTTGAATCTTGTGCGATTGAAAGCCGTGAGCGGATAACCTGCACGAAGTAAATTCCTCGCCATGGGCAGACCCATGAGTCCGGTTCCGAGGAACGCAATTTTAGTTGAATTCATTGTATTTCTCCCGTGATATCATTCATGCGTGATGCGTGCGTGTGCGTAAATACGGACCGCTGTGCGTCGTCTTGCCGTGTGAGGGATGCGATAGCGGGCGTTATTGGATGCAATCAGCTTATTATATCCTGTCTCTCTCGTGATCGTAAACCCGACTGCACGCTTGGGAGACGCCCCTTTCGTTGACTCCCCGCCAAGATAAGTGCAATAATAAAAATAGTGAATCTGCATAGATTCCTCTGAAAACAACAAAAAAAGGCTGTAACCAGCCTAAGTTACGAGGAAGGAGTTACACCCATGCCTGTTAAAGTAGGTATCAACGGGTTCGGTCGAATTGGCCGCCTCACTCTGAGAGCGATTCTGGACAAATATCCCAATGACATTGAAGTGGTCGCAGTTAACGATCTGGCTGATCCAAACACAAACGCTTTTCTCTTTAAGTGGGATTCCAACTACGGTGAGTTTAACGGTGAAGTCGCTTCCGTAGGAAACGATTTGGTGGTTAACGGCAAGAAAATAGCCGTTTTTGCCGAAAAGGACCCGGCGCAGATCCCATGGGGATCGGTTGGCGCCCAGATTATCGTTGAATCCACAGGGTTCTTCACCGACGCCACTAAAGCGGCAGCTCATAAGAAGGACACCGTTAAGAAGATCATCATCTCCGCCCCTGCGAAAAATGAGGACAAAACCTTCGTGCTTGGAGTGAATGAGAAGGATTACGATCCCGCCAATCATCACATCATCTCCAACGCCTCCTGCACCACCAACGGGTTGGCTCCGGTGGCCAAAGTCTGCAACGACGTTTTCGGTATCGAGAAGGGATTGCTCACTACGATCCACTCTTACACCGGTTCGCAGAAAATTCTGGACACCGTGGCGAAAAACATCCGTGACGCGCGCGCGGGCGCATTGAACATCGTTCCTTCCACCACCGGCGCGGCGAAAGCCGTCGGGCTAGTCATTCCCGAACTCAAAGGCAAATTCAACGGAATGTCGTTTCGCGTTCCCACCCCCACCGTTTCCGTGGTGGATTTCACCGCCGTTCTGAAGAGAGACACCACCGTCGAGGAATTGAACGCCGCAATGAAGGCCGCAGCGGAAGGACCAATGAAAGGGATATTGCAATATACCGAACTTCCATTGGTTTCCATGGACCTTAAGGGAAACACAAACTCCTCTATCTACTCGGCAGTGGATACGGTGGTGGTTGGTGGAAATCTGGTCAAGCTTGTCGCGTGGTATGACAACGAGTGCGGTTACGCCACACGTGTTGCCGACCTCATCAGCTACATCGCCTCAAAGGGACTATAAGTTCCATCTCTTCAGGGAGAAGCGCCTCGCTTCTCCCTTTGATTCGCATACGCCGCGCTATGGGAATCCTGTCGTTATGCCGCATGTTCGCGTGAGTATTTGGGCTGGTGCTTTCACGCGAATGGCGCGATGAGGATGAGTTTGATGAATGAATTAGAAAATGAGATGGATATCACCTCGCAACAGAGTCGATAATATCGGAGCAAGTTGCGCCGAATCCTCTCGCTGAATGTTGTCTGGACGTCCCCGGAGCAAAATGAGTGCAAAGTTCGTTTTGATTTCATTGCTCCTGTTTCATCCCGCCTTGTACTCCTTCAGTGTCGGATTTCCAAGGGATGCTTGAATTCCTCTTCTTTGGTGGAAATCCCCATGCGAACGCTTCCATAACGAGGCAACGGCGACGGTTGATTCGCCTAATATCCGTTCCGAAGCCACGCGAGCCCGGTATTCCGACTTGAATCTGAGACGGTTTTTCCGACATCCGTACGTATCCTGCCCGCATGGATCATGCCCCTTAGTTGTCGAATAAGGGGGGGATGTCCAAAAAAACGTACGGATTATGCAGGAAAAACGGTTTTTTTGCAATTACCTCTAAGGTAAACTGATTATTGAGTTCGTCTGAATGCGGACGAATGGATTCGATGATGTTTCACCATCCAACGATCATGCGAGGAAAGCAAAATGAATAAGAAAACGATTGAAGACATTCAAGTTAAGGGAAAGCGTGTCTTGGTCCGCGTGGACTTTAACGTGCCCCAGGACGGTTCCGGCAACATCACGGATGACCGCAGAATCAAGGCGGCGATTCCCACCATTCAGTATTTGGTGAATCACGGAGCGAAGACGATACTTGTCTCTCACCTGGGCAGACCCAAGGGGAAGGAGGGGGACAAGGAGAAATTCACCATGCGACCGGTTGCGGCGCGTTTGAGCGACCTCATGGATAAAACTGTGACGCTCGCTCCCGATTGCGTTGGCCCACAAGTGGAGAGTCTCGTCGGCGAAATGAAAGACGGCGACATACTTTTGCTTGAGAACGTGAGGTTTCATCCCGAGGAGGAGAAGAACGTTCCGGAATTCGCCAAACAACTCGCCTCGCTTGCGGACCTCTACGTCAACGACGCTTTTGGCACCGCGCATCGCGCCCACGCCTCCACCGAAGGGGTGACGAAATTCATTCCCGGTGTGGCGGGTTATTTGATGCAGAAAGAGATTGATTATCTCGGCGGAGCCTTAAGCTCTCCCAAACGACCTTTCGTGGCGATTCTTGGCGGAGCGAAGGTGAAGGATAAGATCGGGGTGATCGAAAGCCTCCTAGACAAAACCGATAAGCTGATCATAGGCGGCGGCATGGCGTATACGTTCCTCAAAGCGCAGGGCAAGGAGATCGGCAAGTCCCTTCTTGACGCCGATTCGCTGGAGTTCTGCAAGGGAGTTTTGGAGAAAGCCGGGGATAAGATACTGCTGCCGGTGGATGTGGTTGTAACCGACGATAACCCCTTTGACAAGGGACCGGATAACGTTCAATCCCGGGAAGTTGGAGTGGATGAGATTCCTGCCGATTGGCAGGGCGTGGATATCGGACCCAAAACCGCCAAGGCGTTCGCCGAAGCCGTGAAAGGCGCCGGTACGGTGGTGTGGAATGGTCCGATGGGGATATTTGAATTCGAAAAATTCGCGGTAGGCACTTGCGCCATGGCGGAGGCATTGGCGGAGTCCGGAGCGATCACCATCATTGGCGGCGGCGACTCGGCGGCGGCGGTGGAGAAACTGGGCTTTGCGGAGAAGATGACGCATATCTCCACCGGAGGGGGTGCGTCGCTGGAGTTTCTTGAAGGCAAGGAGTTGCCCGGAGTGGTTGCCCTGCAGGACAAGTGAATTTCGCTTAGGGAACGCCTTCCGTAATGGAGGGCGTTCTTTTCATGTGTATTTGCGTATGAATATATGATATCGGAACGAGCATTTCATCCCTTTTCGAACATGGATGAAATGCATGAACGAAGAAATATGAAACCGGATCGTAATTCGATAAGTATGCTTTGATAGGAGGTTGAAAATATGAACTATAACATGCCCTACATGCCGCAATATGTGGCTCAGGCATCTCCTGAAGTGCGCAGTGATTTCATCCGCCGCGTATATGGGTTCTTTTTCCTTTCCCTTGTCGTATCCGTATTGGCGGGATCCTTTGTCTCGCAACCCTCCATGCTGCCGATTGCGTCGGCGATGTCTCTGCCATTGATTATTGGAGAGTTCATTTGTCTTATCGGGCTTTATTTCGCCCGTCGCGTTCAAGGGCTGAATTTGCTGCTGTTTTTCGGTTTCGCGGCGTTTTCAGGAGCCCTGATAGGCCCGTTACTGGTCTATGCGAACGCGGTGGCGCCGGGAATACCCGCACAGGCGGGAATTCTAACCGTGGCGGCGTTCGGAGGCTTAACCATGTATGCCATTCAGAGCCGCAAGGATTTCAATTATCTCGGCGGATTTCTTATGGTGACTTTGGTCGCGCTCATTGTGGCGGGTTTTGTGATGTTTTTTATTCATTCCTCGTTCCTGAGTATGGTTTACTCCGTGGTGGGGGTGCTGCTATTCAGCGGTTACGTGCTATATGACACGTCCAATATCATGCTGCGACTAAGGCCGGATGAGACCCTGATCGGCGCCATCAGTCTCTATTTGGATTTCATTAATCTCTTCTTGATGATTCTCAACATCCTTATGCAACTACAACGCAGAGATTAACCGGTTGTATCGGATATACTATCATGAGAGGTAATTGCAAAATAATTCCAACGCGCTCATTCGCCATCTCGCAAAGGGTGAGTGATTCGCAGTGAATTGAGCTCTGCAATTGCTGGCTGGAATACCGTGAAAAGGGAGCTTTTACGCGAGGGCGGGAAATGCATCCCTTTTTTCGCATGATTACTTTGCGGAATACGAAGGGTTAACGCATTAACGCCAGGTAATGTCTTGAATAGTCATTTCTCGTATTGAAAGGGATCTAATGGAACAGGAAAAACATATATTTCACACAAGCACCGTTTGGACCGGAGACAGCGACGGGGATGGGGTTATGCGGAGCGATCAAATCTCCTTCGAATATGGACGCCCCCCGCAGCTTGGCGGAAAGCCGGGGAGAACCAATCCGGAGATGCTTCTCACTCAGTCCGTGGCGGCATGCTACGCGATCACATTCGCCATTTTGTTGGAGCGAAAACGGCTCCCTGTAATGCGTTTTGAAGTGGAGGCGGAAGGTGAAATCGTTCGCCAGCCCGATAAAACGCTGAAATACGCTGCGATAAGATTGAAACCGATAATTGACCTGAATGGCGCGGATGAAGCGACTGTGAAGTCCGTTTTGGATGCGGCGCATCGCACTGAGAAATACTGCCTAATCTCCAACGCCCTCCGAGGGAACGTGGAGATCTCCGTTGATCCGCAAATCAACTGCGGGTAAACGCCGAATTATCGGGATGTTATATCCCATGGCGGTCTTCCAAATTAAAATAAGATGTGCATCACCCTATGAAAAATAAGGATAACTTTGAAAAGGAGTTTTTACGGAATGCGACGTTATTTAATCGCCGGCAACTGGAAAATGAACAAGCTCACCAGCGAAGCCGTGACCTTAGTAAATGAATTGAAGCGGAGCCTTCCCGCAAAGAAAAACGCGGATGTGCTCGTTTGTCCCACATACACCTCGCTTTACCCCGTCAAGGCGGCATTGGAGGGGTCCAACATCCTCCTGGGAGCCCAGGATGTATTCTGGAAGGAGAGTGGAGCCTACACCAGTCAGATATCTCCTTCGATGCTCAAAGATGTGGGTGTCAGTTATGTTATCATTGGTCACTCCGAAACCCGTGGCAGATTCGGAGTGCCGGAGCCTGATTTCGACGAGACCATCCTTAAGCATTTCGGCGAGAGCGATGTGACGGTGAACCGCAAAGCGAAAGCCGCTTTGTCCGCCGGGCTGATACCGATCATCTGTGTCGGAGAGACCCTGTCCGAACGCAAGGAGGGGATATCGGACGGACTGATCGCTGAACAGGTCAAAAAAGCTCTTGAAGGCATTTCCGGAGAGGATGTGGCGAAATTGGTGTTCGCTTATGAGCCTGTTTGGGCTATCGGAACCGGGGAGACCTGCGAGGCGGACGAAGCGGACCGGGTGTGCCATTTGATTCGCACGACGATAGAGGGGCTTTTTGGTTCCACCGTTTCCGAGCAGGTGCGGATACAGTATGGCGGAAGCATGAAGCCCTCCAACGCCAAGGAGTTGCTCGCAAAGCCCAACATTGACGGAGGGCTGATAGGCGGAGCCTCGTTGAAAGCGGGCGATTTCACAGCCATTGTGGATGCCGTCGAGTAATGAACTTCCGGGATGCTTTCCATTGAGCTTCAACGGCGAGCATCCCTTTAAATACAAACCGGTTTCTCAACGCTTTGCCGCCTGAGAGAGCCGTTTCAACGCTCGTAAGATGGGATCGCTTCATTTCAAAAGTCTGTCCGTGCGGACGTTCCGCGGATCCTGCGATGAAATGAAGCGGTTGCTTAAGATTTGAAAAAATGAGAATTGTGACTTCCAATCAGATGCGTGAGCTTGATAAGCGTGCCATGACCGAAGGGGGAATTCCTGGCGTGGTGTTGATGGAAAACGCGGGAAGATCGGTTTTTTCAGTCTTGCAAGAGCGGTACTCCCCCTTACACACCCACTCATTCCATATCTCCTGCGGAGTCGGCAATAACGGCGGGGATGGTTTCGTCGCCGCCCGGTATCTCATTCTCGCAGGAGCCTCGGTATCGCTATCCATAACCGGCGATCTCAAACGGATATCCGGCGATGCGCTCGTGCATTTGAATATCCTAAAGGGGATGAATGCGAATATCGGTGCGTCGCCCCATCCGGACGCCATCCAGGTGGATGCTCTTCTCGGCACCGGTTTGCAGGGCGCTCCTCGCGAGGATATCTCCGAGATGATACGAACCATTAACTCCTCCGCTCAACCGGTGGTGTCGATTGATATCCCCTCGGGGGTGAATTCGGATACCGGCGCCGTTCCGGGTGAGGCGGTGAACGCCGATGTCACCGTCACATTCGCCTATCCGAAGGTCGGTATGCTTCTACATCCCGGGACGGAGAGGGTTGGCGAGTTGATTGTGCGAGATATCGGGTTTGACTGGGGGCGATTGGAATGGGAGTGCACGATGGAATGGTCGCGCGTGGAGGATGTGGCGTCTCTTCTGCCGCGACGCTTCGCCAACAGCCATAAAGGCAGTTACGGTCATGTGCTTGTGTTAGGGGGATCAAGGGAGATGAGCGGCGCGGTCTGTATGACCGCTCTTGCAGCATTGCGAACCGGAGCCGGACTAGTCACGATCGGCACTGCGGAATCCGCACTGCCCTTGGTGGCGTCTCGCTCCATGGAGATCATGACGATAGGGTTGCCCGATAAGAACGGCGCGCTCTGTGAAGCCTCCTTTGATGCCTTGGAGAGGGTTTTGGAGCGTTTTGACGTATTATGTATAGGTCCCGGAGGAACGAGGAATCCGGAGGCGCAGGCGTTCTTCGCTCGAGTCTTGCGTGAGGTTAAAAAGCCCACGGTTCTGGATGCGGATGGTTTGATGGCGATCAAGGAGGACTGGGGGGGAACGCATCCTCTTGTGATCACGCCTCATCCTGGCGAGAGTGCAAAAATGTTGAATTTGCCTGTCGCCGAGATTGAAAAAGATCGTGTAAACGCTGTGCGGATGCTGGCAAACCGTTATCAAGCCGTCGCCGTGTTAAAAGGCTCTCGCACTCTCGTGAGCGATGGTAGATTGGTATCCGTGAACACCACGGGGAATCCAGGCATGGCGACCGCAGGCAGCGGAGACGCACTCACAGGTGTCATCGGGGCTTTGCTGGCGCAGGGATGCAATCCCTGGGATGCTGTTCGGTTGGGTGTCGCCTTGCATGGATACGCGGGGGATATCTCCGCGCGAGGGAGGGGTGCGGGGCTGATTACCGGAGATTTGATTAATTCAATACCTGATGCGATTAGCTCGATGTTAGGAGAATAAGGGATGAAACTACGGTTAGGGGTAAGGGATTCTCGTGTGAAAAAGGGAGTGGGTCATGAAACCACCTCTCTGAAAATTAGAAGTTTGCTTTTAATCGTTACAACTCTCCTTTGTTTGTTGACAGCGGCGTCGTACTGCTTTGCCGCGCCGACCACTGCCGCACCTGCAAAACCCGCTGCATCGTCACCTGCGGCTCCGTCTTCAAGCGCCAGCGGGGTGACCCTTAATATCACATTCCCCTCCGCAGGGGATTATTATGTTCGCATCCATGGGCAACCCCCTTATCATTTCATGGATCAGACGGCCACCCTTAACCTTCCATCCAAGCCTAAAACGATTTACGTGGACGATGCTCAAACCGGAAATGTCGCCGAGTTGCCGTTTCCGGCGAACGGAATGCTCGTTCTTCACGCAACCGATTTCAGCTATGTTCGCAAGGTGATTATCAACGTCACCTATGCCGGATTGCCGGTCAAGGCGGCGTTAGTCTCGCTAACGGCGGCCAACTATTCAAAGCAGGTGGATATGACTCCCACCGATCAGGGAAGCGTCTCCTTCGAGGATGTACCGGCGGGCAAGGCGGTATTGACCATCACCTACGGTCAGAATCTATCCGACCACCAGGATTTGATGATCTCCACGGACCATCCCGCCGGTCCGGTGACCATTTCCGCCGCATTGAGCAATAAAACGGACACCCTCTCCGCTCCACCCGCCACCTCCACGACCACCGCTCCTTCCAGCAATGCGCCGCAAACCTCCCCAAAACCCAGTGCCGGTCCTCAGCCCCTTCCCAAGCCGATCGGTGCGAATCCCGCAGGGCAGTTGATCAATCTTCTGGTTGGCGTGGTTATAGTGGGCGGTGCGGTATACCTTCTGTATCGTTGGAGCAAGTCCGGGGGGATGGGGGATTATTTGAAAAAATTGGGCATCGACTCTCATCCCACCGCTCCGGCGGGAGGGGCTGGAACGCTGAACAACACGCCTTCGCCCCCTGTGACGGATCCTTCACTTTGTCCCTTCTGCGGGCAGAAGAAGGACGCCATGGGCAATTGCGCCTGCACGCTTTCCGGCGGAGTGACGTCGCCAGCTCCCGCAATGGGGAGCCAACCTCGCTTGGTCGCATCCGGAGGGGTTTACTCGGGGAATATCTATCCTCTCGGTGGTTCGCTGGTGTCGATAGGAAGGGAGGCGACGAACACTGTAGTGTTAAGCAATGACAACACCGTTTCCAGGCGCCACGCCTCGATCGAACATTCCGGGGGAAATTATGTGATCAGGGATGAGGGCTCCTCGAATGGCGTGTTTGTGAACGGGGTGAAAATCAGCGGCATGCAGCCTATCCGTTCCGGGGATGAGATCCAGATTGGAAACACGCGTTTCCGCTTTGAGGCTTAAGGTGTGATTATCCATATACCCCATTTCAAAAACCTGTTAACTGAGGAAGGTTCGATGGAGTCTGCCAATGCGTTCTAGAATCATACTTGGAGTCATTTTAGGGGCTGTGGGCGGTTTCATAGGATTTGTGATCCAGGAGATCACCGTAAATCACTCACTTCTATTGGCGCCGTCCGAAGCGGTCCGACAAATGACTTTTTTTGGCATTATTATTGGGATATGCATCGGGCTCTCGCTTGGGTTGGTTGAGGGGCTTGTCACTGGAAGGTCGGAGCTTTTGCTTCGAGGAGCTCTGATGGGGGCCGTCCTTGGCGGTGTCTCCGGGGCGATTGGCGTCTATCTGGCGGGTGAGATATACGACGCCATCCTAATGGGGCAAAATCCAGGCATGCTTCAGGGGTTGGGGCTTTTGGGATTTATCCTTGATGTGTTCGCTAGAACCATTGGCTGGATGTTTTTTGGCGGATTCATCGGTGCGGCGGTGGGCGCCTCGCTCCTGTCATGGAAAAGAGTCCGCAATGGACTCATCGGTGGCTTGGTTGGCGGGGCGTTGGGGGGGATGATTTTCGATTTGGCTGCGGAGCTAATCGCCCAACCGCTAATGACCATGCAAGGCGCCGGGGGCGTGCATGAAGTCGGCGGTCCGAGTCGAGCCATCGGAATCACCTCCATCGGATTATTCACAGGGCTTTTCATAGGCTTGGCTGAGGAATGGTTCAAGGAGGCGTGGGTGGTGGTCACCTCCGGACGAAAAGAGGGTAGAAAAATCATCCTTGCCAATTCGATGTCGTATATCGGCCGTGATGAAAGAGCGGACGTTCCCGTATTCGCCGATCCAACGCTCACCCCCCAGCATGTGGCGATCCAGGAAGAGAATGGCAGGAGATTTTTGGTGTTCGGAGGTCGTCCGCCAGTGCCGGTCGTTAATGGCGTGCCAGTTCAGGGCAGGCAGCTGCTGAAGGACGGCGATGTACTGCAAATCGGAACCGTGAATATCATATTTCATGAAAAAGCCACATCGCAGCGTGTACGGAAACCGGCTGTGGATGTCCCTCGCTCCGGACCGAGCATTTCAAACGTGCCCCCCAACTACTGCCCGTTTTGCGGCGCCATGAAGGATGCTGCGGGAAATTGCTTGTGTTCCGTCCCGTCCGCCGGGGCGCATGCCCCTCAGCCGAATGTCGGTCCGCCCTTGATGGGTGGAGGTCTGCCCAATACGACTGTTAACATGTCTTCAGGTGGCGGTGCGGCGGGTTTTCAAAGCACGGGAAACACCTTGACGGGAATTAGCGGTCCATCCATGGGCATGAGTTTTATTCTTAGCGGGGATAATATCACCATAGGCAGGGAACTGAATAACGTTATCGCGCTCGCATCCGACAGCGCTGTCTCACGACGCCATGCTCATATCGTCATGGAGGGTGGCGTGCATGTACTCTACGACGACAATTCGTCGAATGGCACATTTGTGAACGGTGCGAGGATCACACAACAGGCTTTAAGCAAGGGAGACTTGGTGCAATTTGGCGCCAGCCAATTCCGATATGATTAGAGCCGGAATAGATAGCGTTTGTAAATTGCAAACTGAAATCATCGGATGTTCGCATTGAGATCATTCACATACGAGGAAATGAGATGGAAGATAAAACCCAACAGATGAGCGGTTTTCCGGACCCACTCTCCGGCGCCACTCAGAGAATGAATGTTCCGCCGGTTTTCGGCGGAGATCCCATGGCGCAACCCACGGCGATGGGGATGTCGGTTCGCGCCTTGGAGATGGAAGTGATCATGGGCAACCAGTTCGCCGATGCGTCCAGGAACTCCAGACTGCATCAGCTTGTGCTTCTAAAGTCCTCGGGCGCCGCCATCGCCAGAAGAATGCCGCTGAACATTTGTCTCGCCATTGATCGGTCCGGTTCCATGGAGGGGGAGCCGCTAGAATACGCTAAACGTGCATGTGAATATGTGGTGGATTTGCTCGATACCAACGATATCCTTTCCATTGTGACTTTCGAGGAGCATGTGGATGTGATTATGCCCGCCAGAAGAGTGGTGAATAAAAACCTCATCAAACAGCACATCCAGAGAATCACTCCCGGCAACACCACCAACCTGTACGATGGCTTGATGCAGGCATGCATGCAGGTCGCCTCCGTCAATGCGACCGGATATGTCAATCGCGTGCTTATTTTAACGGACGGGGAGCCCACCATCGGCATCAAGGATTTCAACAGCATTGTTCAGCACGCGGCGGATAACAAGATGCGAGGCATCACGGTTACGGCGCTTGGGTTTGGCAGCGAGTACAACGAGGAGTTGATGGCGGGGATCGCTAGGAGGGGCAGCGGCAATTACTATTACATATCTCAACCTGCGCTGATTCCGGAGATTTTCCGCAAGGAGCTGGAAACGCTGATGACCATTACCGCGCGTAATATTCGGGTGCGCTTCTCCTTCCCAAGAGGGGTGCAGTGCCGCTACGTGTACGGAATTGCGGCTCCCTCCATCACAGCAAGAGGGGCGGAGTTTGTTTTGCCGGATATTGAGCGAGGATGTGTTATCGCGAATCTGAGCGAACTAGAACTTGACAGACATATTCCCGGAACCTATCGCGTGGTGAAAGTCGAGGTGAGTTACGAGGACACCTGCACCGGCAAAACGGAGATTCTCACCGGCGAGGGCGTGGTGGAGTTCGTCACCGATCCGATCAGAATCCAGCAAGGAGTGAACCCGATGGTGCAATCGGAGTTGGATGTGCACCTCGCCACCCGAAATCTTGAGAAAACCATGATGGGTATGCGCACACAGCAACTCACCGCCATGGGCGCGTTATCCGATCTTCAGCGAACGAGAAACATCCTTCTTCAATCCGGCAAATTGGACCAGGCTCAGGAGGTGACCCAGGCGATTGACGCCCTTCAATCCGGGGGCGACGCCGAGAAGACGCTCATTGGCACGATATACTCACTTGACAAAGGCAAGCGGAAAGCCTGAGGAGAACAGATCAAATGGAAGATGTCACTCAGATAATGCCCACCCAGGGAACTATTGGGGAACCCACCCAAATTGGAGCGGTGAAAATCTGCCCCATTTGCCAGACGAACAATCCGGGATTGGAGACGTACTGCTCCGAATGCGGGTTTCTGCTGGATTCACAACCGGGCGACTCCGCAGTCATGCCGGCTTCGGACGAAGATACGCTCTGTCTTATCGAGCGAAAATCCGGGCGCAAATTCAGACTTTATGAAGGGGATAACTCGGTTGGACGCGAAAATTGCGATGTCTTGCTGACGGACAGCTCCGTATCCCGCAAGCACGCTCAAATTCATGTGGAGGGCTCCCATGTAACCGTGACGGATATCGGCAGCACCAACGGCACGATGGTGAACGATGTTCGTTTGAATGCCGGTGCTGCAACGGAGGTAAGCGATGGAGCCGAAATTCGCTTCGGAGCGGTCTCTCTTATTATGTCGATGCACGGGGAGATTCCCGATGCGGTTCGGAATGGTTCTCCCTTGGATATCAATGCCGATAAAACGCTCGTGGGCGACGCGCCGAATATCCCGATCTCCGTTTTAACCCAGTCGGAGCCCATATCGCCGATCCGAGTGGGGGAAGGGGAGGTTGTGGCGAAATTGATCAGAGTGGATGGTGCGGGCGCCGATATACTCATGTCCGAAGGCGAATTCACCATTGGAAGGAAAAAGGATAACATGATCGTGATTTCCAACGATCCTTTTGTATCAGGCAAACACGCCGAGGTGACTTGCAATGGCGGGGTGTGCCTATTGAAGGACGTTGGCAGCTCCAATGGAACCCTCGTCAACGGATCCAAGCTTGAGCCGCAGGAGCCGTTGGAACTGCACGAGGGGGATGAGATCGTATTCGGTAAGACGCAATATCGCTTTGAAACGGGAAAAGACAACACCGAGGCGAACCCGGAGGCTTCTCTGGAGGCGCCGAACGAGCCTAAAGAGAGCGAGCAACCATGACACCTGAAATAAATCAACAAGAGGAAGAGGAGGAGCGCGAGATCACCGCGCGCTTTTCCACGGATGAGTTGGTGAAAGGCTGGCTGGAAAGAGAGCCCAGGCATCCCAGGGCAACGCCGATTATCGTCTTCGGCGCACGCACGGACCTTGGAAGAGTTCGAGAGAACAACGAGGATAAGTTTGATTTCTACGAACCCGATGATCCCACGATCCTCGCCACCAGAGGTTCCTTTTACGCCGTGGCGGATGGAATGGGCGGACATGCAGCCGGACAGATCGCAAGCGAAATCGCATTGAAAAACATGCTCTCCGCCTACTATAACAGTGTCGCGGAAGATGCGCCCTCCGCACTGCGCGAGGCGGTGACTATATCAAACGACGTCGTGTTTAATATCGCGTCGATGGTTCCGGGCAGAACGGGAATGGGCACCACCTTAACCGTGTTGATCGTCATCGAGGATCGTTGTTTCGTGGCGAATGTCGGCGATAGTCGCGCCTATCTCATACGAAACGGCGAGATCCGGCAGGTTACTGAGGATCACTCCTGGGTGGCGGAGCAGGTGAGAAGAGGCGGCATGACGGAGGAGGAGGCTGAAGCGTCCCCCTATCGAAACGTCATCACGCGATGCATCGGCACGCAGAAGGAGACCGAACCGGATATATTCGACGAGGACGCCATGGAGGGGGATGTGTGGGTTCTCTGCTCAGACGGCTTGAGCGGGCATGTGCATCCGGATGAGATTTTGAAAATCGCCGGTTCTCACTGTCCAAGCGAGGCCTCCAGACAATTTATTGAGCTTGCGAATTCAAGAGGGGGGCGGGATAATATCACCACCGTCATCGTGAAGATCAAGGAGGTCATAAAATCCGGTGAACCGTCCGAAGAAGAGAAAACGAAAAAGAGATGGAATCCGTTTTCAAAGGACTGAAACGATCCGTGAAAACGCAATGTAATACCATTTGGAAGGGAAAAGTGTGATTATTTTGGAACACGTTGGTGAGTCATTGGACATGAATGGCGTGGCGGGATGGAATCGCCAAACCATAGAGAAGTTTTTGCAATCGTGGCTTCGGCATAAGCCCGAGAGTGTCGGTTTACAACTCTCCTCCGAAGGTTGGGCGAAAATTTCGGAACTGGTTGCGGCTTTCGAAAGACAAGGGATCAATGTTAGCAGGGAGACGCTGGAAAGCATCATACGCACCGATTCCGAGCGGAAATTCGAGTTGGAAGGGGAAAAAGTTCGAGCGAGATACGGTTATTCCATAAAGTTCGAAACGAAGCCCCATCCCGGAATGCCTCCCTCGGTTCTCTATCACGCCCTTCCAGCGCGTTTCGTCCCGCGCGTATTGGAGTTTGGGATAAAGCCTATCAAAAGACAGTTCGTGCATCTCTCCCCCGAGCGAAAGGATGCGGTGGAGATATCCGGGCATGCCAAGAGCCCGTCCATTTTGTTGAAAATTGCCGCTCACGAGGCCTACGAGTCGGGGGTGGCGTTCTATCCGCGCGGAAAAGGGGTGTGGCTGAGCGAAAAGATACCTGCGGAGTTTGTGACGGTTTATCAAGCGCCCAAAAACGCACCGAGAGGGAAGTCGGATACTTCGCAAGCAATAAAGGGGAGCGCACCGGAACTGCGAAGCAGACGCAGGGGGATGGGGTTTCTGAAAAAACCCCGTGACTTTGACCGATAATGTGGAACAACCGGCGAATTTCACTTTCGCCTATTAAATATCGCTCATGAAAGTCGTGCATTGCGCTATTATTTCGTGATACCGGCACGGAGTGGAATGCTTATCAGGGTGGATGAACTGATTGGTGATGAAAAGTAATGTCGGATATCCTTGGCAACAAATATAAAATCGTTCGAGAAATCGCTCGATCAAATGATGTGGTATATGAAGCGACCAACATCCAAACCGGTCGCCGAGTCGCCTTGAAGGAGTTGCTGATTCCGGCAAATTTGGTTGGCAAGGATCGAAGGGACCGGATCGAGCGTTTCAACAGGGAGGCGCGCGCCACGCATCGTTTGAATCATCCCAATATCGTTACGGTGTATGATTACGGCGAGGAGAATGGCAGATACTATATCGCAATGGAGTTTCTGGAGGGAAACACCCTTCGAAATATCCTGCAGCAGCGAACCGCTTTGCCGGTGAAGGAGGCGGTGGATATCATTTCCCAACTCTTATCCGCCTTGAGCCACGCGCATTCCCACAAGGTGATTCATCGAGATATAAAGCCCGACAACATCTATATTCTCCCCGGCGGACAGGTCAAACTGACCGATTTCGGAATAGCGCGCTTAACTGAGGAGGCGAGCCTGACAGCTGACGGTCAGATATTCGGAACACCCAGCTACATGTCCCCGGAACAGATCGTGGGCGGCGCCTTGGATGAGCGCACGGATATCTTCTCCACCGGCGTGCTGCTTTATGAGATGATCGCCGGGCGCAAGCCCTTTGTCGGCGATAGCGTGGTGACCATCACCTACAATATCATGCATAACGACCCCCCGCGCATTCCTGGAATCTCCAATTCCCTGGAGATGGTTATCAACCGCGCGATGGCAAAGGAGCCCATTCGGCGATATGCCAGCGCGGATGAGATGCGAAGAGACCTCATGAGAGCCGATATCTCGGCGAACGCCATGGCGTCTCTCCCCGTTCCCATCCAGCCTCTCGGAGCTGGCGCGTCTTTTCCGCAAGCTCCGCCAAGCGTCTCGCCGATGCCCTTGAATACGCCCTTTTCTTCAAGCAACCCCTTGGCGCCTCCGGGCTCCGTGCCACCCGTGTGTTCGAACCCATACAATGGCGCCGGAGGCGCCTATTACAATCCGTCAGGAGTCTACCAAAGCGCCGCCCCCACCCTTTATCCCGGTCAGACTGGTTTTGCACCGGGCTCGTTGCCTGCAGGAGGGGCGCCCTTTGCGCCGCCCCCACCCCCATTGCCGCGCCATCAGAATGATTTTCAACTTTCTGACAGTGTGCGAACAGCCTTGTACGTCCTCATGTTAATACTATTCATTTCCGGGGCATTGCTCGGTTTGATGTATCTTTTTAATGCGGCGTATGCGAATAGTCAGATGCAACAAAAGTTGCAATCGTTAACTAATACGTACAATGATGGGGTGCAAAGATACCAAATGGGGGATTATCAGAATGCCGCCAGGAGATTCCAGTATGTAATTAATAACGCGACGGAATCGATGCTGGCCTTGAAATACAGCGCCAGGACCGCCCTAGCCCAAACGCTTAACAGCGAAGGCGTGCTTGCCTATCAGACCCGCCAGTATTCCGACGCGGAACAGTATTGGGATGATGTATTGGCGCTTTACAATGAAATGCCGAACGATTTAAGCTCCAATGACCAAAAGATTATCCAGCAAGTGCGGGATAATTTAAATCAGCTCCCTGCGTCGACTGGTGCGAATTCGGATAATCCTCAGATAACTATCAATCCCCCTCCAAGCGACTCCATGGATCAGGACTTGAAGCAGGCGTGGCACGATTATTACCAGGGGGAGAGGGATTTCGCCAACGGAAACTATGACGCAGCGCAACAGGACTGGTTGAATACGATACAGGATGCGCCGGGAAGCCAGCCTGCGCTTCAGGCGGCGAACAAGCTGTTGGATATTCCCCCCGTGCCTCCCTCCTCCGGATTTTAAATGAAAAAAGGTCACCCCGCCCTGTGAGCGCAGGATAGGGATATATGGAATGATTGAAAAACCTGAACAACCGCCTAATTTGATACGCGTCAAAGCTTTTCTCGTCCTGGTTATTATCGGAGCGTTTATTCTCTCCGGCAGATTATGGTATTTGCAGATCGCACATGGAGAGGAGCTATATGAGATCTCCATGAATAATCAGTTGCGTATTATCCGCCGAATGGCGCCTCGAGGCGAGATTGTGGATGCCGAGGGGGACATCCTCGCCACGAACCACGATGAGATCATGGTTTCCGTGGCTCCGGATATCATGCAGAAAAATCCAGGCATGCTAAATCTCCTCGCGAAGCTTTTGCATACCGACCCTCAGAGCATACAAGCCATGGTGGAGAAGAACAAGATCGATTCATACGATCCTGTACGGGTGGCGGATAACGTTGACTTGGCCACCGCCACCTGCATCGAGGAGCGTAAGACAAGCCTCCCGGGCGTAATCGTCTCGGTCGAACCGGTGCGTTACTATCCGAATGGTCCACTTTTCGGTCATATTCTCGGTCAAATGGGTCAAATCCAAAGGAGTGAACTGAACGATAGTCAGTATAAGGGATACCGTCCGGGGGATTATTGCGGCAAGATAGGATTGGAGCGAGCGTATGATACCTATCTTCACGGGACGGATGGGGGAAGGATCATTCAGGTGGACGCTCGCGGCAGAATGAAGAGGCAACTAGGCGAAACAGATCCCATTGTCGGCGATACTCTCACGTTGAACATCAATAAATCCGTTCAGGAAGCGGCGTATAACGGATTGATGGCGCAGGTGGCGAAGGGGCATCCGGGCGCCGCCGTGGCGCTGGACCCCAATAACGGCGCGGTGATCGCCTTGGTGAGCGCACCCTCGTATGATCCCAACCAATTCGCCAGAGGGATATCGTTCAAGAACTGGAACGCCATCAGCAAAAACCCTTTGAAGCCTCAGATTAACCGAGCTGTTAGCAGCGCCTACGCCCCAGGCTCCACTTTCAAAGTGGTCGTTGCAAGCGCCGCTTTGAACACAGGGACCATCACCCCCTCCACGATTTTCGTCTGTCACGGGGTTATGTGGCTGGGAAGATGGCCCAAATACTGCTGGAAACGCAGCGGACACGGGCCGCAGGATTTGATCCAGGCGATCGCCCACTCTTGCGATATCTATTTTTACCATGTCGGATTGCTGCTTGGCCCGGATAAAATCGCGCAGTACGCCAAACGGTTTGGACTAGGCAAAAAGACCGGCGTGGATTTGGCGCGCAAGGGGGATTTGCAGATTGAAAGAACTGGAACGGTTCCCTCCCCCGCGTGGAAGAGAAAGTATTTCCATCGGAATTGGGTGGAGGGGGATACCGTGGATTACGCCATTGGTCAGGCGATGCTCACCTGTACGCCGATCCAGATGTGCAATGTGGTCTCCGCGATCGCCAACGGAGGGACGCTCTATCGACCTCAAATCGTTCGCACTATCACGCAGTATGACCGGAATAATCAACCTCACATCGTGCATGAGATGAAGCCTGAAGTGATAGGCGAGGTTGGTTTGTCACAACAAACAATAAGCATCGTGAAACAGGGCATGGAGGCGGTGATGCAACCCGGCGGAACGGGTGCGAACAGCCGTATTCCTGGGCTCACCATCGCCGCGAAAACCGGTACCGCGCAAATGATTTCGCATGGAAGAATGGTGGATAACGCCTGGTTTATCTGCTTTGCACCCGCCGATCACCCGAAGATCGCCATATGCGTCTTCGTGCAAGGGGCGGGGGAAGGCGGCGTGATCTGCGCTCCGATTGCGAAGAATATGATAGAAGCCTATCTCCATATCGCCAAACCCGCATTCAAGGCGGTCTATAAACGGTCTGTTCGAACCGCCATTCGGCGACATGTCTCCATGAAATCCGCGTCAGGCTTGGGGCGCAGCCCGAAAAGCTCTGCGAAGCCTGTTGCAAAGACACCCGCTACGAATCCGCCCGGTGGCTTTTAACGAGTTGCATCAAGTCACCGGTCTCCACGTAATGAACACGCTCCGCAATGTTAACGGTATGATCCGCGATCCGCTCCAGATAGTGCGCCACAAAGAGGAACTGAGATGCCTGAATTACCGCATCGGGGTCGCGCTTCATTGCAGCAAATAGCTGCATTTTGATCTTGCGGTAAAGATCATCCACTTCGTCGTCAGCGGCGATGACCTTGTCTGCAAGCGCAAGATCGTGGTTGACAAAGGAGGTGAGCACCTCCGTGAGCATGGTGCGAACCGATTGCGCCATGCGTGGAAGGTCGACCATCGGTTTGTAAAAGCTGTCCTTTGCCAAGTCGCGAGCCACCTTGGCGATGCACACCGCATGGTCCCCTATGCGTTCGATATCCGTGATCACCTTGAACGCGGTGCCGATAAGTCGTAAATCACGAGCGATAGGCTGTTGCTGAGCAATCAGCCGGATGCATTCCGTCTCAATGCTTATGTCCATCGCGTCCACATTGTCATCGGTTTTGATGACCTCTTCCGCGAGTTGGACATCAAGTTCCGTCAACGCTTCCATGGCCTTGGCGACCATCGAATCCGCCATGCTGCACATCTCAAGGAGTTTGCTACGTAGGTTCTGAAGCTCCGATTCAAATAGTGTTCTTGTCAGCAACGCTATCACGGCCCCTTTCCATGTCGAAGATACTCCTAAGATAATACACCAAATTACGCTGGTATCTACCAAAAAGGATGAAATTTCACAAAAACTTAATATTGGGAGCTTCAAAGGAAATGCGGGTGTCCAACACTAGTGGCGAGATATGGAGGACTGTGGTCTGGCTTCGCCCGGCGCCGGCGGAAAGGGCTGGAAAAATCTCCTAAGAGAAAAGCAAACCGCCACCGTGAATGGCGAATGGGCTGGCGCAATGTGGAACGTTCCCTGCGACGCGTTACGGCGCACCCGCCTCCGCTGCATAATCTCTTTGAAAACCCTTCAGGGGATTTTTGTGAAATCCATGAAACCCTTTCGCATGATTGTTCCTTTTACTTTACAACATCCAAGGTCCGTTAGGCATAAAAAACAGGATTTCCGACGAAGCGCATGGCATGATGCGAGTGGATGAAACCTTATTCGATGTGCGCATTCTCTTTTGCGAACAAAGTATTCGATTTTCCAGCGGGACAAAGGGCTCCCAAAGTGCGGGCGAAGGGTTTGGAGCTTCGGTCTCCTGGGATATCGGCATTCTAGCGACATACGTTGGCGGAATGGCTTGTACCGGAAAGTTTATCCCATTCGAGGAAGGTTTTCAGATGAGAGGAAGGTACAATGCAATGAATAGCGTTAGCGACATCCGGAAATCCTTAACTCGCCGTCTATAGGTTAGGGAGAATCAGGGGCGTACACGCACGGATGTGATCCATCATGGCAGTTTGTCAAGAAAGGAGGGGGATTCTTCCATGAAAGGGCGTTTTGATATGTCACGCCGTAAGTTCCTCCAGAGGCTGTGCCAGATCGTCGCGCTTAGTGAACTTCCTCTTTCATCTTTTGGAGATACGTCATCCGGAGGACGATTCAGGATTCGTCAAGTTGCGAAACCCTCACGATGGGATTTGGTGGCTGTCAAAGGCAAAACCGCCAGTTACGAGGAGATCACGGAGAGGGCGGTCAAGGAGTTCGGAGGCATTGGCAAATTCGTGCGCAAGGGGGATCGCGTGGTGATCACCGCCAACATGGCGTTCCAGCGCACTCCGGAACAGGCGGCGACAACGCATCCGTTGCTTATCCGCAAGATGGTGGAGTTGTGCCAGCAGGCGGGAGCTTCGAAAATCACCTGTTTGGATTACACCACGGATGATTGGCGACAGTCGTTTGAAGCTTGTGGGGTCGAGGCGGCGATACGAGGAACCACCGCCACACTGCTCTCTCCGACTGATCCGGCGATGTATGAGGATGTGGATATTTCCCGCAGCGTTCCAAAGACATTGTCGAATGGAAAGCCTTACGAATGCATTCATAAGGCGAGGCAAATCAATCAAAAAATACCCAGGGAGATTTTGGAGTGCGATTCACTGATATGCATGCCTATCGTGAAGAGCCACGTGCAGGCCGTTGTCACAATCAGCCTGAAGATGCTAATGGGGGACATATGGAATAGGAATGATTATCATCGTTTCGGTTTGGATGCCTGCATTGCGGAACTGAACATGGCGTTGCGTCCCACATTGATTTTGGCGGACGCCACTCGGGTGCTCCAGACCAATGGTCCGAAGGGACCTGGAGAGGTTACGTCACCCAATACGGTGGTGGCGGGTGTCGATCCGGTGGCGGTGGATTCCTACTGCACCCGTTTTCTGACAACGCTCGCCATCACTCCGTATCAGGCGCCTCATCTCATCCTCGCCAATCAGTTAGGTCGCGGAGAGATTGATTGCGGGAAATTGAAGATAAAGGAGATGACCGTCTAGTATTTGCAGGGCGTGACGGCGCATCAGGGTTCGTCAGGGGACTGACAGGTCCCCTGACATCCCTATTGTCACTTGTCGAAATTTGAATCGAAGGCGAATTCCGATGCTTTGAAATCACATCTCCTTACAAACGCCGCCGATTCCGTTGCGCCATGTTCGCGATCCATTCCGCTATCCTCCCATTCCACGGAGAGCGGTCCTTGATAGCCGATGTTGTTCAGCGCTCGAATGATCTCCTCGAAATTGATGCATCCATGTCCAAGCGATCGGAAATCCCAGAATCTTTCGGGGTTGCCGAAATTGGTGTGGCCGCCAAAGACACCGATCCGTTTTGGAACGGAAGACCAGTACACGTCCTTCATGTGCACGTGGAAAATTCGATCTCCGAACTCATATAGGAACCGCACGTAATCCACTCCTTGATATCCCAGATGGCTGGGATCGAAGTTGAACCCGAACTCCGGTCGATTGCCCAGGGTCTCAAGTGTTCTTTTCGCGGTGACGATGTCGAAGGCGATCTCCGTGGGATGCACCTCCAGTGCAAACTTCACGCCGTTTTCCTTAAAGACATCGAGGATGGGGTTCCATCTTTCCGCCAGAAGTTCGTATCCCTTCTCGATCTGCCCTGGCACGATTGGCGGGAAGGAGTACAGGAGATGCCAAATGGAGGAACCGGTGAATCCGTTCACGATGCTCACTCCTAAATTCCTCGCAGCGATCGCAGTTCGCTTCATCTCCTCCGCCGCACGCATATTAACCTCCGCAGGTACGCCGTCACCGTAAACAGCCGGGGGAAGTATGGCCTTGTGCCGCTCGTCGATAATATCCAAAACGGCCTGCCCCACGAGATGGTTGCTGATCGCCCATACTTTCAAACCGTGCTTCGCGAGGATTTCATGCCTGGATCGGCAGTAAGCTTGCGCGTTAGCGCCGGTCGCTTCGACCACGTCGAAATGGTCGCCCCAGCATGCAAGTTCCAAACCTTCGTATCCGAATTTCGCCGCTTTTTCCGCCACCGTTTCAAGGGGTAAATCCGCCCATTGTCCGGTAAAAAGAGTCACAGGTCTTCCCATAAGTTCAGTCTCCTTCATTCAGAGGGTATAGTAACGTTGGGATCGCATATCCATCCCAATCATCTTCACGCTGTGGTCATTTTAACACATCCGAGAGTGTATGTATAGTGGAGGGTTGACGATAAACGTCTGTTTTTTCAAAATCGCGGAGGGAAACCTTGATTTCCTGTTTCATCTTGTTCTATCTTAGAGGTGATTGTAACATTCGATTCGGAACAGCGAGGATACGCCACTCCGAGTTGAATGTCCTCCCGCAAATGGTTTTGCAATTTCCGGCATAATAGGCATTTCAATTATCCAATTTTACCGAGAGGAGGAAAAGGTTTATGAGTTCCAAAACGAGCCGTCGTGATTTTATCAAACAGACGGCATTTACGACCATTGCGATATGGGCTTCGGATAGGGCGTGGGCGAAAGGGAGCAAATCCCCCAATGAGCGCGTTCAAATCGCCTGTATCGGCGTTGGCGGAAAAGGGGAGAGTGACACTGCGAACGCAAATAAATACGGCACTGTCATTGCAATTTGCGACGTTGATGACAACATCTTAAATGCAGCCGCGCAGAAATACCCCAAAGCGAAAAAATACAATGACTATCGTAAAATGCTCGAGGAGATGGATAAGGATATTGACGCGGTGACCGTGAGCACTCCCGACCATCATCACGGTCCTGCGGATAGCATGGCTATATCCATGGGCAAGCACTGTTACGGTCAGAAACCCCTGACTCATAGTATTTTCGAAACACGTCGTTTGGAGCAACTTGCGCGAGAAAAGAAGGTTGTCACCCAAATGGGTAACCAAGGTACCGCAAACAACTCCATGAGAGAGGCGGCATACAAGGTTCGTGCAGGCATGATTGGCAATGTTTCGGAAGTGCATGTATGGACGAATCGTCCGATATGGCCTCAGGGGGTTGAGACGCCGCCATCGGAACCCGTGCCGTCCTATTTGCATTGGGATTACTGGATCGGTCCTCGCAAGAAGCGCCCGTATTCCAGCAAATACGAGCCGTTCGTTTGGCGCGGTTTCTGGTCGTTTGGAACGGGTGCAATGGGGGATATGGGGTGCCACACCATCAATCTGCCGTTCATGGCGCTCGATCTCCGAAACCCTGTATACGCCGTGGCGGAAACTTCCGGCAACAACAAGATAAGCTATCCGATTTCCTCCAAGATTGAATGGCATTTCGATAAGAATGAATTCCATGGTCCGCTCAAAATGTGGTGGTACGATGGCGGCAAGATGCCACCATCCGATCTGCTGCCGGGAGTGGAATTGCCAAGCAGCGGATCGATAATGATTGGTGATAAGGGCAAACTCTTCGCACCCGGCGATACGGGGGATGTCTCCAAGGTGTACGGCGGAGTGGATGTGGGGGATGTCTCCTATCCCGTATCTCCCGGCGCTTGGGAGGACGGTCACTGGATGGAATTCATCAACGCCATCCATGGGGAGGGTACGACGATGTCCAATTTCCCGGATTACGCGGGTCCATTAACCGAAACGTGCCTCGTTGGCAATTTGGCGGTCTGGATGGATGGCGTTTCATTTGAGTGGGATTCCAAGAATATGAAAGCCAAGGGGGTTCCCGAGCTTGATCCGTGGATCCATCCGCGCTTCCTGAACGGATACAAGCTCTTCTAATAAACGGGATTTCGATATCGAACGCAACGAAGGGGCGATTGCGTAAATCGCCCCTTCTTCCAAATTCATTTGGCGCTTGTTCCAAGCCTATTGAGCCAATGATGGGAGTGGTTCAAAGGAACAACTTCTCAAGGTACTCCGGAGCTTCCGAAAACGGCGGGATTTGTTTGTGCGCCACACGATAGATTCTCTCATGGCTTTTCCGCGCCGCTTCCGTCAACGGCTCGTAGGGACGGTTGCAAACATCCATAAAACCGATATTCCAGTTCTCGCCGTCGAATCTTCCCAAAGCCGATTCATCGTAGAGCGTGAAGTAATGCACGCCGATGCACCCGGATTGAAACGCCGCGTTTTCCACGTAGAATCGATAGGCGTCGCCGCGAGATTTTTGATCTTTCACATGACCGATGCCGCTTCCCGGCAATCCCACGTCCAATGCCCCAAAATGCCATTCCCCAATCATCACGGGCATCTTCAACAGTTTGACAATCTCCATAACCTTATCCTCGGGAACTCGTTCGTTATAGCAATTCATACTGAAAACATCAAAGCAATGCATTCCTGACAACGCCCATTCCGGAGGGACGGTGTAGTATCGCGCCCCGAGATTGAGATGATTCGGATCGACCTTCCTGCAGGCTTCGGAAAGGGTTTTGAAGAGTTTCTCAACCATAAGGGAACTGAACGCCTCTAGATCGCTTTCAGCCTTATCGTTCAAAGGTATGTTCCACTCTCCTTGCGACACCTCGTCAATGCTTGATACGACGCCCCATGCGGCGGAGAAAGCGCCATCCGTGCGATATTTCTCCCTAAGCCATTCGCCAAACCGCTTGCGTGATGCGCAATCGGGCGTATTCAACAGCATTCCCTTTGCGGGAGTCAATTGAGCGAAACCCCAGGTGGGTTCGTTCATGAGGAAGTATCCGATAAAGGCCTGGTCCTCTGCGGATTCCGCCAATTGCTGCGCGTATTCCATTGCGTCCTCTTCGAAACCGGGATCAAAGACATCCGGCATATCCCGAAAAACCATACGAACCCTTACGGGAGTGAAATGAAGCGGACGCACATATGGAAATCCCGCCGCACGGGCGACTTTCCAGTCCGACCAGTTTCCCATGGTGTTAAAGCCCATGTCCTTAAGAAGAGCGATGGAGATTTTCGCCCAGTTATCATAATAGTCCTTAGGACCGAAAGCGCGAATTAGATTTGCCGCGAGAAAATTGATCTGTTGAAGGTCGTCGGATCCTGTTTCATAAGCTGCGGCGAATTCGGAATTCCTCTCCGGAAGCCATGCGAAGGCTTTAGCCAAATGACCTACGGGGCACTCAACGTTGATTCCCACGCAGTCCATTCCGATCGACCAAAAGGCGAATCCATCCGGATCCACCAACCACCATCGTTTCCCATCAAAATGAGTGCGGAAGAAGCCCGTCGCGTCAAATCTCCTCGCGGTCCACCCCCCCCAGAAGGAGAACCCTTCGGGCCAGCGTTTCGTTTGAGAGGAATCAAACTGAGATTTGAGACGACGTGTCACCTCATCCGTTGAGCGGGATTTCTCCGCCCATGTGCGCAGAGTGTTTTGTCCCATTTCATCAATGAGCGGTCCCGCCGGCAAGATGGGATCCGTAAGCAGGGGAGGCTCACTCTCCCATACTTCCAAATCCGTCATGTGCCATTTCACAGGATGCGGACCTTTTCTGAGCAGGGTGATTCGTAGCCTGTCCACTTTTTCCAGATCGACCTTTTCTCCGCCGCACATGGGCTTAAGCCATGCATCCTCTCGCGGATACCGCCATTGATTTTGATGCACCGCATCCAGAGGTGCGCGCATCCTTGCCTGGCATTGGTTCAATAGTCCGAAGATCATGTGGAAGACGGGACCGGAGTCACCTTCCTGCAGCGAAAGCTGAAAAACCGCCAGAAGATTCCCCTCCAGGAGAAAATCCGATTTGAGGTATTTGGCATTGCTAAGTTCTCCTGCGGGGAACCGGTATTCCAATCCGTCGCCAACTGAATTGGCCGTATATATCGTCGCACTGACAAGAGGCGATTCGTTCTTTTCGCTTCGCAATCCCCCAATATAGCCCGACAAGTTCAATATTCGCACCGTATCCTTGTTCATACTCTGAATCCTCTTTATGAGATCATATGTGAAATAGATTGTGACACGGAATGTGATGTATTACCATATCGAAAACGGTTGATGGAATCCACACTATCCCTTGCGACGCTTTTTTATGGCGCATCGCTTCATATGATGTTAAACTGTTCTTAACGGAGGGCTGACGATTATGAAAACCAAATTGACCCGAAGAGAGTTCATCGCGGCGGGTTGGTGTTTTCATAACGGGTCCAACGAGCATGCGAAGGACGGACGACCACGCAGATCCTTCGATTTGCGTGATGGTCCTTTGTTCCGTCAGCTTGACAACGTCGAGAAAAATCTTGTAAACCAATTAGCCGGGAAACTGGCTTCCACCCCTTGGGGCGTGCCATAGCAGGAATTCCCGAGGTTGTCGATGAGCGATACGCCGGTTCCTATCAATATTCGGAGTGAAACCATTCATGTCCAATGAAACCGATATCAATCTTTCCATGTTCCGCGCCTATGATATCCGCACCCCCTCGTCATCGCTTGGGACGGAGTTGGCGAAGAGGCTGGATCATGCCATGGCTCTCTACTTCAAACAGGATTTGCGAGTGAATGGGGTAATCGTGGCGCATGACGCCCGATTCAGCGGACCGAGTTATCTTCAGATGGGCGCGGAGATATTTGCAAACGCCGGTTTGGATGTGATCGTCATTCCCGGCGTCTGTTCCACTTCCATGTTCTACTTTACAGCTATGCAGTATCCTGAAATGGCGGCGGTGATGTTCGGCGCTTCGCACAATCCAGCCGGAGATACGGGATGCAAGATACTGGGGAGGGGAGTGATCCCCATTGCGGAGCATATCGGTCCGGGAGGCGGGCTGGATAGGATCAAAGAGTATTATATTTCGGGAATCACTGCAAACTCCGTATCGCACGGATCCATCAAAGCCTACGATCCCACGGAGGATTATATCGCGTATAGTATGGAGCTTGCGGGGGTGCGAAAAGGCGGACTGAAGGGGCTGAGGATTTTTCAGGATTATCTTAACGGGGCGGCGGGGCGCGAGATGATGCTCGCTTTCGCACGCGCGGGAGCGGATTTGTTGCCGCTGCATTTTACTGCGGATGGTTTATTCCCGATTGGCGATCCGAATCCGGTGAAGGAGGATGTGATAGCGGAGGGCTTAAGAACATTGACAAAAAGCGGCTCGCTTCTCGGGGTTTTCTTTGACGGGGATGGTGATCGCATAGACTTTTACAGCGGATCGGGTGAGTATCTCTCCTCCAGTTTCGTTTTCGCAGGCATTCTACCGGAGATACGCAAACGCTTTCCGGGGGATGGGATCGGGGTCTACGCCGACTTGAAGTCCAATCCTCTCGCTATCATGGAGATGGCAAAGACAGGGGTTACGGTGAATGTTATCCGAAATGGTCACTCCCAGATAAAAAACGCCATGTACGAAAATCCCGCGATGGTCGCCACCGTGGAGGAATCCGCGCATTTTTACGAGGCGTTTCCATACAAAGGCGAGAGGTATTGCACGGAAAACACCCTCTATGTCGCACTTCAGACCGCACGCACATGGATGGAAAATCCGGAGAGATATGCCGAACTCTTTGAAATCCAATCCAAAACGAGCAGGGCGAGGGAGTGGGGGTATAAATTCCCGGACGATGATCATCGCGCGGAGGCATTGAAGGATGTGGAGGAGTATTTCAAGTCGCTTGGAGCCAATGTGATGACCCGCATGCCGAACGGATACGATCTCGAAGCCACGATGATGCGCAAGGGGATTCCGTTTGATATCGATGCAAATACGAAACTCTCATCGGACTGGCTTCAGGTATGCCAGAGAATATCTCAAAGTGAAAACGGATTGGCGCGCTGGGAGGTGGTGTCGGGCGATCCGAAACTGACCGCCATGGCGAAGGAGGAGATCGCCCGCATTGTGAAAAAACACGGTGCGGGGAAAGAATACAAAGGGTAGAAAACAGGATACTGTTCGCATCTGTTAAGATAGAAGACGCAACTGCAGGCGACCATTTCAGGTTATTTCGATGTTTTGCCAACGAGGCCAAGACCGCTCAGTTGACTCTCGAGGAGATATCAGCGAAATATCCATTTCCGTTACCTTGCATGTCACAGGAAGCGTAAAGCATCCGTATTACATTCAGTAGTGGCGAATATGATGATGCGGGAAATCAAACAATTATCCAAGAAACACTTGCCAAGTGTTGGTTACTACGGTAATCTATAAATGGTAATCGCGTTTTCTTATTCGCCATTGATATGCGTGGTGTGTAAGTGAATTGAAAAAGTCAAACGCCGGGTGGACTATGATCCTCCGGTGAAACGATTAAAGGAGATTTTTTAATGCGTTTGAATGGTAAAACGATCTTAGGATCAGTTTTTCTCGCAATTGCTTTGATGGCCTTCTCCGTTATGTCCACATCCTTTTGCCGTGCGGAGGATATGGAGAAATTGCCATTGAAGTTGCCTCAACCCACGTTTGTCGGAACACCATTGGAATTTCTCGCCGGACCGAACGTTGAAAAACCCAAACCCCAGCCTTTGCCGATGGTCCCCGCCGGGACAATTAACCTGGCTTTGCACAAACCCGTTACAAGCAGCAAACCGCCGTTTGACCGATCGCTCTCATTGGTGACCGATGGCGACTGCGAAGCCAAGGAAGGGACTGCGGTTTTACTGAAGCCCGGGTTGCAGTGGATTCAGATTGATCTCGGAGCGGAGTGCCCGATATACTACATCCAGGTATGGCACTATTTCAACGAGCCGTGCGTGTTCCATGACGTCATTGTGCAAGTATCCAATGATCCGAATTTTGTGAAGGGGGTTACAACCCTTTTCAACAACGACCAAACGAATAGCGCGGGATTGGGCATTGGCAAGGATCGAGAGTATCTGGAGACCTATCTCGGCAAACTGATCGATGCCAAAGGGATTAAGGCGCGGTATGTGCGCCTCTACAGCAAAGGCAGCAACTACCGTGATCCGCTTAACCGATACATCGAAGTCGAGGTGTTTGGTTTACCCGCCAAATGAGCCGAAAGATACTTTTTGTAGCGGCGCTGCTAGTCCTTTGGGCTGCAGCGCTGCTATTTCGTGTGGTCTCCATTAATAACCGACCTGTGCACGCCGACGAATCCGTTCATGCGTTAAAATTCAGTCAGCTTTGGCTTCATGGCGTTTACAAATACGATCCCAATCAGTTTCACGGTCCCACAATTTACTACGCCTCCCTCCCGATTGTGTGGGCGGAGGGGCGGATAAATATCGTCGACACCCCTATTTCGGATTTCCGCCTGTCCATCGCTCTCTTCGGGGCGGGGATGATTTTGTTGCTCTTTTTCCTTTCCGATGCATTGGGAAAGCCAGCCACTTTGCTAACCGGCTTATTGCTTGCCATTTCGCCCGCGTTTGTATTTTACAGCAGATATTACATTCAGGAAATCGTGCTGGTCTTTTTCTCTCTGGCTCTCCTGGCGTGCATTTGGCGCTTTGTCGCTTCGCGCAAACCCGTTTGGCTCTTATGGGGGGGATTTTGTATCGGTATGATGGCGGCGACAAAAGAAACGGTTGTTCTCAATCTCTTTGCGTTAGCCGTCGCAATCGGCGCCTTATATCTGCACTCCAGATATGTCGAAAAAAAGCCCGTCGATTGGCGCTCGGGACTAAAGTTGCCTTACCTCATCGGGGCTGTCATCATCGCTTTCTTCGTGATGGCGTTTTTCATCACCGGGAATTTTCGAAACCCCGCAGGATTTTGGGAATACTTTCTCGCATATATTCCGTGGGTGCACAGGGCTCACGCTTCCGCATTGCATCTGCATCCTTGGGGCTATTATCTTCATATCCTCGTTTGGTGGCATAATGGAAAGGGACCCGTATGGACCGAGTTGCTGACGATCATTCTCTCCCTGATTGGTCTGATCATCGCCTTCATCCCTTCATGGAGTGATCGACTTGATATTCATCCTCGTTTCATTCGATTCGTGGGTCTCTATACGGTCATATTAACACTTGTCTATTCAACCATCCCGTATAAGACTCCATGGTGCCTTCTGAACTTTTTGCTTGGGATGATCATCATGGCGGGATATGGCGGCGTTGCGATGGTTCGACTTCTTCCCGGCGTTCCATTGAAAGTCATTGCAACTCTGCTCATTTTAGGAGGGGTGTTGCAACTGACCATGCAATCCTACGCCACGAGTTTCAAATATGAAGCCGACACGCGCAACCCATACGTTTACGCGCAAACCGATCCCGATTTCCTGAGGTTTGTGAAGCGATTCCGCGCGATAACCGCAGCCTATCCGGACGGAAATCAGACATTGGTGAAGGTTATCTGGAAGGATGACTACTACTGGCCTATCCCATGGTATTTGCGAGCCTATAAGAATGTGGGTTACTGGGGGGGCGTCATTCCGCCCGATCCTTCCGCGCCCATTGTGATCTCCTCGTATGATCTGGATGATGTCATGACGGCGAAACTGAACAACACCCATCTCATGACCGGACTGTACGCCATACGTCCCGGTGTCTATTTGGAGTTGTGGGTTAGGATGGACGTGTGGAAGGACTATCTGAAAACCTTGAAACCCGGGGATGATGGGAATTGAGGAAGGAGAGCTTGATACGCTCTCCTTCCTGCAGGCTATTTATTATGCCTAGTGATCTCCGGCCAATCGTCCGTACGGAACGGGAAAGCGGGCAGACCATCTTTGTTGTATAGGGTCACAACAAGATAGGAAGCCCATCCATACCTCACCGCGACGGGTTTGGGGACTTCCGGGGAGGATACCTCCACGGTGTCATCGCTCGTGATCTTTGCATTCGCCCACGCCCATTGCTTATCGGCTCCGGCAATGGCGAAACCTTTAACCACCCCTCCTTTCGCCATCAAACCGCCATCGGTATGGGTGAAGGTGATTATGGCTTTATCTCCTCGCACCTTCATGGATTGATACACCGGTCCATAGCAGGTCACGTCCTCGCCGTAGACGTGTTTCTCCGCAACTAGCGCAAGGCGTTTCCCCACATCCTGCTTGTCCTTGGGGTGAATGTCCGTCGGGTTGCCGATATCGAACGCGGTGGCGATCCAAGTGTCCGGAAGGTCTTGCGTGGTTAGCCATTGCGCCTCCCGTAACTCAGCCCAAGCGTCATCCCCCGGCTTTTTAGGCGGTCCGATAAATCCGGCAAGCTGTACAATAAGGAACGGGAAATCATATCCCCATCTGTCACGCCAGTCGGAAATCATCGCCGGAAGAAGCGTGCGGTACTGATACGCTTTGCCTGCGTTGTTCTCGCCTTGATACCAGATCACCCCTTTTATTTCGAATGGTATGAGAGGGTTGATCATGCCATTGTAGAGAACTGTGGGATAATTAGAGTTTCTCTCAATGGATTGCAGAATTGGCTCATCGTGCAGTTTCATCGCTACGTCCAGTCGTGCCAACTGCGAATCGAAATCCGTCATTTGTGTTTTCAACTGTTGCTCGCTTGTCCAGGATTCCGCCGGAGTGCCCCCCACCGATGAATGGATTAGCCCGATAGGCACATGAAGGTTCCGGTACAAGTCCCTTCCGAAGAAGTACGCCACTGCGGAGAAACCTCCCCAATTTCCATCTTTTCGGAGGTTGTCGGGGGTGCAGATTTCCCATGTCCCCCCGCAAATGTGGGATGGCGTGAGCGTTAGATGATACGGAACGAAGAAGAGGCGAATATTGGGGTAATTCGCCTTGGAGATCACCTCGTCCGGATTCAACAGATTCTCAACTCCGAACTGCATGTTGGATTGTCCGGAGCAGAGCCAAACATCCCCGATTAGGATGTTTCTGAAATGCGCCTCTGAATTATCGGGGCCGACGATGGTCATTTCGAAGGGGCCGCCCGCCTTCATTGGAGGTAGTTTTACCATCCACTTGCCATCACCAGAAGCGGTCGCTTCGTATTTCCGCCCTCTGAAAGTGACGGTTACCATTGCGCCCGGCGTAGTCCATCCCCATATCGGATCGTGTTCATTCCTTTGCAGCACCATATTATCGCTAAAGAGGGGTGAAACGAATGGGAGCTTTGCATCCTGCGCCTCCGCCCCAACGAAGGTGAAGACAAAAAGAATGCAGGAAAGGAGGATCGTGAAGGATATCGTCCGTGATTTTCCGAAACGATAGCCGTGCGGAGCAATACGCGCTTTCATTAGCATAGGTTCACCTCAAATTTGGATTTCGGGGTCCATACATGAGCGGCACATTTCTGAAAATGGTGCGTATCTTTGCATGCACCCGAATGGCATCATTTTACCTGATAGTTATTTCAGCTCATTCTTACTCAATTTATAACGGAGAATTCGGAACAGGGTTCATCGAATTATCTTCTTCGTGAGGAGTGAAGGTAGAATATTGAAGGAATTCATTCCGTATTCGCACGCTGGCGCGATATCGCTTAAATGTTTATGAGAGGGGAACACCCGAGGAAATGGGTTTCGCAAGGCTTTTCGTGGAGACGTTCATCTCCTTGATAGCCATACTCAATCCGATCAGCGCGGCTCCGATCTTTCTTGGCTTGACGCAGGGCCAAACTGTTCGCGAGCGTGCGCAGATCGCCCGCACCACCGCCATAGCGACGACGGTGATTTTGCTCATCGCCGCGATTGCGGGGAAATGGATTCTTTTTTTCTTCGGGATCAGCCTCCCCAGTTTCCGAGTGGCGGGAGGGATATTGATCGTCCTCATTGGATTGGATATGCTGAACGCCCGTCCTAGCAGAAGCCGTGAGACGCCGGAAGAGACGGAGGAGGCGCAAAGCCGGAAGGAGATCGCCGTGGTTCCGATGGCGTGCCCTCAATTGGCGGGACCGGGATCGATCAGCTTCGTGATTATGTTTGCTGGAAAAGAGGGCGGAATGATGGATATGGTATTTTTGATAGGTATCATCCTTTTGGGAGGAATCGCCTCGTATCTCACGCTTCTATTGGCGTCACCCCTCGGAAACGCCTTGGGACGAACCGGCATGAATATCATGACCCGAATCATGGGGCTGATATTGGTCGCTGTGGCGGTGGAGTTCGTCATAACCGGTATTAAGACGATGTGGATGGCGGGATGAATGATACTCGCTTCCATCGAGGAGGCGAACAGATATCCTCAATCTCATTCCCCCCGTTGGATTATCTTGGGCTCTCGCTCTCAGTGTGCGCATGGGTACGCATACTGAGAGCGAGGAATAGTTACTTGGATTTCAGAGGAACCAACCAAACGTTTCTGAAGGAAACCGGGTTGTGATCTCCTTGAAGAACCAAAGGTCCAATGGGAACTTCATTTTTATACTCGCCATATTGGATACCTGTCGGTTTTTCAAAATAGGCGTTATCCTGTATCAATATATCGTTTTGGTAAACTGTCACCCGCGCTTCCTGAATTACTTTATCTTCGGCGTTGAATCGGGGAGCATGGAAGAGGATATCATATGTTTGCCATTCACCCGCCTTTTTGCAGGCGTTCACCAAAGCCGGCTTTTGGTCGTAAAGCGCTCCGCAACCATCCTTGTCCGGTATTTTCTCTCCGTATGAGTTGAGAATCTGCACCTCGTACCTGCCCATCAATCCAACTCCGCTATTGCCTTCGGTGACGGGATTCCCGTTTGCGTCCGCTGGACAGCGGAACTCCACGTGCAGAAAGATGTCGCCGAACTCCTTTTTCGAGGTGATGTCCTTGCCGTTCGGAGTGAATACGCCTACAGGATCCATGGTCCATGCCGCGTCATCCTTGGTGTAGCGTTGGTACCAGTTTTCCGCGAACTGTTTTTGGCTTTTGCCTATCAGGATGATCGCGCCCTTTGGCGGCTTTACGGGAAACTTGCGGGTCTTTGGGGCGGGCTCAGGTTGTGCGGACGAAGCCGAAATGATGCATAGCGATGCGAATGCCATCAATCCCGCCAAAGTGATCGTCAATGAACGCTGGAAGCTGTTTGTCTTCATATATGCTCCTTTGTTTTTTTAGAATATCTCCGAGGCGTGCAAAGTTAACGCGATTTCAATATGCGAATTTGACAACGCCGTCATTGATCTTACGTAAAAACAGTATGAAATACTATGCACTCAAGACGTAAAGCGGAGCCTTCATGATTTCAGTTTTTGCGCAGCCTCCTGAATGGCGGGGTCCTTGGATATCTGGATTATCTTTGTCAGAGCGGCGTCCGTCTCCGGTCCCTTGACTGCGGGGTATTTCACTCTGTCTCTTTTTTGCGGCGCGGCGAGGTCCATGATGGTGTTCGCCGCCGTCGGGAAGAGGTTTGGATCATCCAGCATCGTCGCCGCCAGTTCCACCGAGGAAGGAGTGCGACAATCCTTCAGGATGCTTAACGCCAGCGTTTTCTCCTCGGGGCGTTTTGCCACCTGTAAAGCCTCCGCTATTTTGCTAACCTTCTCCGAAGCGGGCATGGCGCTATCCTGTCCGATAAGTCGCAAGTAACCTCGCAGCGCCTCGATTTGATTGTCTTCATTCGCGTCTGTCTTGGCGATATTCAGTAGAACCGGCAGCGGTCGAGGGGTTGTCCAACTCTCCGACAGTGCGGTGATCGCAGCGGATCTTACCACGTCGTCTTTTGATTCGGTGGCGGACACCAGCGCTTGGAAAGCATCGTCTCCTCCTATCTCCGCCAGTACATCCATTAGCGCCGCTTTCCCTTGGGGGGTGGCGTTAGGGAGGGATGCGAGAACGGGTTGTATCGCCTCATTTCTATTGTTCATCCTTTGCCCAATGGCGATAACGGCGTTCTTAGCGGCGTCTCTCACCTCGTCATTCTTCGTGGATGCGAGGAGGGCGACCAAAGAGGGGTGGTCATCCTGACCTCCGATCTGATCAAGCGCGTTTAACGCAGCGACGGCGATTTGAGGGTCGGAGCCTTGGGCGGCGTTCATGAGCGTAATACGCGCACTCATATTCGCTCTCATTGCAAGAACGGACATCATCGCGGCGCGCATCTCCTTCGAGCTGTGATTCGCCAGATAAATGATCGCGCTGTCGACCGTCTTTCCTTTCATGTCGGCAAGGGCGCGTCTGGCTTCGCTATCGTTTTGAAATACCAAATTCGCCAATGGCACCACCGCCGAAACCCCGGAAAGCAAGCCCGCTGCGCGAATGCCGACTTGACGCAACGTTGGATCGGCGCTTTTTAACGCCACCAAAGCGATTTTCGATGCCTCCTTTGCGCGACGATCGGTCATGGATGCGAGCATCGCCGCCTGCATGTAAGGCGGAAGAGAGCCCCATATGGCGAGGCATCTTTTTGTCGATACGGGGTCAGGAAGCGAGCCGGCGATGCTGGCGGCGATGGTCTGAAGATCGACATCATGAACCTTCATGCATGCCAGGCAGGCGTCCAGTGTTTTCGATGAGTGCAGAGCCTCCAACCCACGCAACCCTTCCGCTCTTGCTCCGAACGGCCATGGGGAAGATGCGATTTTTTCAAAGAGGTATTCCGCCTGTCCCTTTTCGCCATGCATTGCCAAGGAGTAGGAGCAATTCACAATGGCTTGATAGACGGGAATGGTTTTGACCGGCTGAGAGAGCAGGCACGCCAAGGCGGATGTGGTGCCGATCTTGCCCAGCGCCGCGATCGCCGCTTCCGAAACAAGCGGATTGGAGTTCCGAACATATCTCTTGAGTGCATTGACCGAGAGCGAATCTCTTCTATCGCCGAGGGAGTTGATGATTCCGATGAGCGTATTACCGGTCGTTTTACCCAATGCGTAACGCAGAGAACGGTCCACGAGAGGGGATTTATTTCTTTCAAGGGCGTACCGCGCACTATCCGAAAGCTGAGGATTCAAAAGCAGCTTGCTCAACACGGGAATCGATTTATCCGTTCCATACATCCACAGTATGCGGCAGATCTCTTGTTTTCCTGCGAAAGTGGTGTTCGGATTAGCCAGTAGATTATCCAATACGCCTTCGATATGAAGATATTTCGCCGTTTCCTTTTTCATGGAGGCATCCCGAAGCATGGCTTTAACCTCTTCGACGCCAGTTCGGTTTTGATAGTCGTATGTTTTGATTAATTGGAACGGATCATTCTGGGCTACGACTGGGTGACTTGATAAGGGAACAAACGCCACGCATGCCGTAAGGATCAGAATGAATTTTATTGTTATCTTATTGGAGATCATTATTTGCATCCTTTCTCTAGGATTAAGGTGATGAACGAAATCAGCACCTTTCAAACATGCCATGGCGCCCTCATGGGTGTGGAAAGCATTCGAGAAGCCGAAGGATCGCCGATAATCTGTTCCGTGTCCGGGTTCCAGTGGATTTTACGTCCCAATATCATGGCTATCTGTCCTAACTCACCGATGGATGCGGCTCGATGCGCCACTTCCGCCGGAGTTATGGTGGGTCGGCGGGACTTGACGCAATCAAGAAAGTTACGGTGGTGCTCGGAACTATAGTAGAGATGCAATTCCTCCGGACCGATCACCTCTTGCAAGAGGGATTTGGGATAGGCGTCCAATCCGCCGCGATCAACCCACACCCATCTTCCGTTTTCCCCGTACCACTTGCAACCGCTTCGAATATTGTGGTTTCCCGTGTTCGCCACGTGCATTTCCAATCCATTGCGATATGTGGCGACAAAGTAATAGTGCGTGGCGGCGTTCCATATGCCGGTTGACGGATATGTGCCGGTACCCTCGACGGAGATGGGGCCTGTATGATCGAGATTAAGCCCCCAGTTGGCGATGTCGGCGTGATGCCCGATCCAGTCCATCAACTGTCCGCCACCGTAATCGAGTTGCCATCTCCAATTCCAATGAGTGCGTTGGTCGCAATAGGGAGCCCATCTTGAAGGACCAAGCCAGAATTCATAGTCCAGTTGCGGCGGCGGATCCTTGAAAGTGACTGGTCCGATCCCCACACCTGTGGGGAGGCCGACCTCGCAGCGCATCACCTTCCCAATTCGTCCGTTACGGACCAATTCACACGCGAACCTGAAATTCTCCACCGACCTTTGCCAACTTCCGGTTTGCCAAATCCTGTCGTTGCGAACTTGAGCATCGACTATCATTCGTCCTTCTCGTAGACAATGGGATATCGGTTTTTCCCCGTACACATCCAAGCCAGCGTTCAGCGATTGTATGGCGGGGATGCAATGCCAATGATCTGGCGTTGCTAGCGAGATGGCGTCGAGGTCGTCTCGCGCCAATAGTTCACGGAAATCGACATAGGTCGCGCAATCTTGGTTGCCGTAATGCTGATCCACGATTTTCTTGGCGTTTGCGAGATGATCCTTGTCCACGTCGCACACCGCCACGACCTGTGTGTCCGGCTGGAAGAGGAACGAATACATGTCGCTTATTCCCTGGCCACCCACGCCGATGCAACCCATGACGATCTTGTTGCTTGGCGAAGGGCGTATCGCTCTGCCCATGGCGGATGCGGGAATAATGCTGAACACCGAAGCGCCTAATCCAGCTCCCACCGCGCCCTTTAGAAAAGTGCGTCGGCTTATTTGTTTGGAATCCTGCATGTTTAACCTCCGAAATACATCCCTGCATATCACGATCGATGCAGAGACATGCGCGTATGAAATGAATTGATGTTATAAACGAAGCGGATTGACGTCCGCTGCTTGAAATCCGGACATTCCTCTATTTACAAGGCGAAGCCCTTTATGATTTACATCAAATATTCATCTTCATGCCAAGATTTCGCTCTGAAGAATGAATGAACTCGAACCGGATCGGATGCGCGTTGGTTCGCGGTTTGATTACGCCTCCGCTATTCATCTATAATAAAGGCCGTGGAATGCGCCGTCAGGTAGCTTGCATATTGTGAGTGAATACATACGAATATCGTACCACTTAAGACTGACGAATATGTAGAGTTTCGTTGGGCAAATTGAAATCTGATTTTAATTCGGATGGGGGAGCCAATGGAAGACCGTTACGACTTTTACGAGATAGAAAACAAATGGAGACGAAAATGGGAGGAGGACGGTACATTCGCCGCGAATGACGATTCAACCCAGCCTAAATTCTACGGATTGGAGTTCTTCCCTTACCCTTCGGGATCGGGGTTGTCGGTGGGGCATTGCAAAAACTACGTTCCTACGGATGCTTATTGCCGCTATATGAGCATGAAGGGATATAATGTGCTGCATCCGATGGGCTGGGATGCTTTCGGGCAACCGGCAGAAAACGAAGCCATCAAAAGAGGACGCAATCCAAGAGAGATGGTGCCGGAATACGCCGCGAATTACCGTCGCACTCTGAAACGAATTGGCTCAAGTTATGACTGGTCCCGCGAAATCAACTCGAGTTTGCCGGAATATTACCGTTGGACGCAATGGCTGTTTCTATTGTTATACAAGAGAGGGCTCGCATATCGTGCGGAGACGCCAATCAATTGGTGCCCATCCTGCAAAACCGGTCTTGCCAATGAAGAGGTTAAGGAGGGACGCTGCTGGCGTTGCGACACCGTCGTGGAAAAACGTCCCATGCCTCAGTGGTATTTCAAAATCACGGATTACGCGGAGCGATTGCTCAACGATCTGGATAAGATTGATTGGCCGCAAGGCATTAAGCAGATGCAACGGGAGTGGATCGGGAGAAGCGAAGGGGCTGAGGTGGATTTTCCAGTGAAGGATGGCGTTTCAATTCAGGTGTTCACCACGCGACCCGACACCCTCTGGGGGGCGACCTTCATGGTGCTGGCTCCGGAGCATCCCTTGGTTGAGAAGCTAACCATTCCCGAGCTTCGGGGGGAGGTTGAGCGGTATGTTCAGAAGACGAAAACCGAGACCGAAATTGATCGGATGAACGTGGATCGCACGAAGACCGGGGTGTTCACAGGAGCGTTCGCTCTTAATCCGGTGAACGGGGCGAGGATACCGATTTGGGTGGCGGACTATGTATTGATGGGATACGGCACCGGTGCGATAATGGCCGTTCCCGCGCACGATCAAAGGGATTTCGAATTCGCTCGTAAATACGACATCCCCATTGAATTGGTATATACCGAAGACAACGGTCCCGCCAAGGGCGAGGATATGACGGAAGCGATCCCGGACAGGGGGCGTATGAGGGAATTCCTCCCCGGTCCGGACGCGATATGCAAGGATTTTCCGTTTGCAGGCTCGCCGAATGATAAGTCGACGGTTCGCCGGGTCATACATTGGTTGGAGAAATGGGGCGTTGGTCAAGGGAGGATTAACTATCGTCTGAGAGATTGGTTAATCAGTCGTCAGAGATATTGGGGGGCCCCGATTCCGATGATCCATTGCCCCAAATGCGGAACCGTCCCCGTTCCCGAAGACCAGCTTCCCGTGCGACTTCCCGACGTGGAAAACTATCAACCTTCCGGCACCGGGGAATCCCCCTTGGCAACCATTCCGGAATTTGTGAATGTGGCGTGCCCGGTTTGTGGCATTCCAGCCAAAAGGGAAACCGATACCATGGGAGGTTTTGCATGCTCCTCATGGTATTTTATCCGTTTTGCTGATCCGCATAACGACAAGGAGTTCGCTGCACGCGAGAAAATAGACTACTGGCTGCCAGTGGATTGCTATGTGGGCGGCGCGGAGCACGCGGTGATGCATCTGTTGTACGCCAGGTTCTGGACCAAGGTGATGCATGACGCCGGCTTGATTGGATTTGACGAGCCTTTCCAAAAGTTACGCAATCAGGGTACTGTCTTGGCGTTAACGCCTGGACGCAAACCTCGCGCCGGTGAGAGCGTTAGCGGTGAGGAGGGCGAAAGCGTGGTGGACTGGATCGTTTTGAAACCCGAGGAGCGAGAGACCTATCCGCCGGAACAGATTGTGCACCGCTGGGTGAAGATGTCCAAATCCAAAGGGAACGTGGTAACTCCGGATGAAATCGCGGACAGATACGGCGCCGATAGTCTGCGAGTGTATGAAATGTTCGTAGCGCCTTTCGAGGATAACGTGCAATGGAGCGATGAAGGCATCCACGGGGCGTTTCGTTTTGTGAACCGTGTATGGCGATGGCTTAACTCGAATCGCTCCTCCTATCGATCCGATTGGCGAAATGCGATCGAGACTCGAACGGATGAGGAGCGCACCATCCGCAGGAAGTTGCATCAAACGATCTCAAAGGTGGGATCCGATATCGAGAATTTCGGTTTTAACACGGCGATAGCAGCCATCATGGAACTGGTGAACAGTCTATATATTTATCGCCCCTTGGATGACCATCGCCCCGGGAACCCCTGTTTATTATCCGAGGCGATCGAATCCCTTGTCCTCCTCATGGCGCCCTTTACGCCGCATCTTTCCGAGGAGATGTGGGAGAGGTTGGGAAAACAGGGATCAACATATCACGCCGAATGGCCAATCTTCGATCCGGAGATCGCTTCGGAAGAGGAGATTGAGTTGGCGGTTCAGATCAATGGCAAGGTGAGAGATCACATTAAGGTGCCTGTGGATGCAAGCGAGGAGATGGTTAAGGAACGCGCCTTGAACTGCGAAAAAGTGGCGGAGGCTTCCCAGGGGAAGATAGTGAGAAGGATCATTGTCGCCCCTGGAAAGCTCGTTAACGTCGTGCTTGGATGATACTCGCGAACCTAAGTCAGAACTCCACTGCGTAACAAGGGGTTATCGGCGTTTCCGATAGCTTGGGTGCGTGAATGACCAATGCCCGCTCCTTTTGCTCGAACGTCACTTTTCCCGGATATCCGAGCAAAGTGACATTCTTTATCGCACCCGTAAACTCCGTGCCGAGTTGACGGATCGCTGCGATTCCTTTCATCGGGTATCTCATCTGGAAAGCGTATACGGCGCTGTTTTTGGCGGTAAACCGGAAATCCTCCGGAGTCCAAGGCACGGCGTCCTCCTTGAAAGCGCCGGTGGCTGGATTCGTCGGCCCTTCCGCCGCCACTTTCCATGGGTGCGTTCCGTAAACCCCATCCGCATTGGCTTTGAACCATTTCTCCAACACCTTTAGTATCCACAAACATTGCTCGTCAAGCGTACCATCCGGCCTTTGAGGCAGGTTTAGAAGCATATTGCCGTTCTTGCTAATAATATCCACAAGCATTTCGATGACATGCTCCGGGGTTTTGTATATCTGCCTGCTGTCATAGAACCACCCCCCTACGCAAGTGTCCGTTTGCCATGGATCCTCCGCAATGCCGGGCCTTTGTCCCCGTTCGATGTCCAGCACGCCCACTTTATAGACTTGGGGATTGGTGTCTTTTTGGTTATAGACAGCTTGATTAACCCCGCCATGCAGCCGAGCGCTGGTGTTGTAAAGATGAGCGATCAGTCTTAATCCCACCTCCCCAAAGGGCACTCCGCCATCGCTGTACAAAAGGTCGGGATGATGTTGGTCCACCAGGTCTTTCATCCGCTCGAACCATTTCGCGTGCCACCATGGGTTGGTGGTGTACCACTCATCCGTATCGCCCTTATTGGGTTGATACAAATCCTCGTATTCCGGATCGTTGCCATCGTAAGGCACCCCCGCGTAGGGACCGTCGGGGTCACAGTTCTTATTGTATTTCATCCATGAGAAAGAGGCTCCGAGATGTTCGGATACTCCGAACCGCAATCCTCTCTTCTCCGCAGCCTGATGCCAGAGACCGACGATATCTTTCATGGGACCGATCTTCGTGGCGTTCCATCGATGATGCGTGGAGTTCCAGTTATCAAAATTATCGTGATGCACCGCTTGAGCCACGAAATACTTGGCGCCTGCGGCTTTGTACCTATCCATCAATCCTTCGGGATCAAACTTCTCCGCTTTCCACAGTTTGATGATATCCTTGTATCCGAACTTCGATGGATGACCGTAGACTCTCCAATGATGCTGGTAAAGCGGGTCGTGAGGTTGATAGATGCGCCTAGCGTACCAGTCTCCGCACATGGGGGTGCATTGAGGACCCCAATGCGCCCAGATTCCGAATTTGGCGTCCTTGAACCACTGAGGGCATTCATACATGCGTAACGACTCCCACGTGGGTGCGAACGGACCGTTGGAGATTTCGAGTGAGGATGTATCGCTCATTGTGTAACTAACTCCTTTTGTTTATTTGCATTCGTCGTATTGAGTTGAGATAAGGCAAGGAATCGCAATCATGGATATGCTTCGGATCAAAAGCATGTGGCATCATCCATAATGCTCTTATGCCTCTATTCGGAATAACCTTTCTTGAATCGGAGCCACGCTTTGCGCGGGGCGCCATCCGCCCTGTGCAAGCCTAGCGTGGCGAGATACGCTCGGAAGCGTGGATCCGGCACGCGATAGTACTTTAACAGACCTTGCGTGAGTGTGTCGCCGAAGTCATAAAGCAAGAAGAAATTGACGCCGATCAATTGTCGTCTGTATTTTTTTGCGCAGGTGAATATCGAGTTCACAAATTCCGCTTGCTTCTCTTCGGAGCTATTCAGGAGCGGAGATGCGGGGTAACCCGCCTCCTGCAGAATAATCCTTTTCCTTCCCGCCAGCCTTGCCATGTTTTGAAAATCTGCGGGGATCATGGATACGGGGCGCACGGTGAAATCGGAGTTTAGCGGATAGTATGTCAGGGATATGAAATCGGAGTATTGATTGATTTCATCAAACAATGACGGATCTTCGGATGCGCCCGAATAGGTGCACGTAACCCCCACTTGAAGTTTTGGCATTAACCGATGCAAGGTGTTCGTTGCATGGTGCATGAGTTTCATGAATGGATTGATTTCGTCCGGATGTTGACGAAGATAGACATCCACCTCGTTTCCAAGACTGACCCACTTCACATTGTCGGGAGCAATTTTCACTAACGCGTTAAGAAGCGTATCGAACCGTGAAATCATCTCAGGGGAGTCGAAGGGAACGTTCATTAAATCGGTCGGCAGGGTCTTGTTATTAGTATCAATGGTCTGTATCGTGATAAGGAATTGAAATCCGTAAGGGGATAACGCATCCAGAAACTTTCGGTAGTTATCCAGATTTGGTTTTTCAGCGGCGTTATTCACATCCGACCACTTGAAACTGAGATAAATGAAATTCACTCCGTATTTGCGAGTGTCGAGGATCTCATATCCCAGGCGGTCGGGCTTCGCTCCCTCCGGCAGGTTGGTGGAGACGCCAATAAGAGGATAGTGAGATACTTTCGTGCTCTCATAGGACTTCGCTTCGCAGCCTGAAGCAAGCAGAATAACCGCGAGAATGAAAAGCGAAATCAACGGACGATGTGTGCCAGTTACGGTTCTTGGAAATGATTTTGCGGACATAATATGATAACCTTACCATATTATGTTATTGCGAACCGTTTCTGTCAATCTCCTTGCGATCCTTTTTTTGAAACGTCGCCATGCATGCCTCATGGATATCTCCGACACATGATCGATAAGTTGACACCTCACCGGCCGAGATAGTATCATAAAACCTATCCTGAGGATGCGATTTTCATTCAAGGAGAATCATGCTAAATGCGAGAAAACCGAAATTGAAAATAATACACGTTCACATAGACGGTTACGAAGCCGCCGCGTTGGCTCTGAGTAGGTCTTTGCTGCAGGATAATCCCGCCGCCGAGGAAACGGTTAAAAGTATCATTCAACAAGTGCGCTCCAAAGGCGATGAGGCGTTATTGGAACTAGGGCGAAAATTTGATTGCTCTCAATTGTCCGAATTGGAAGTTACGCAGGACGAGTGGGACGAGGCTTGCCATCGGGTTTCGGATAAGATGAAGGACGCCATTAGAGCGGCGAAGGCGAGCATTCAAGCGTTCCATGAAAAACAAAAACGCAACAGTTGGGTGAGCGCTGAGCCGGGAATGACGGTGGGACAACTGATACGTCCTCTGGGTCGCGTTGGAATTTACGTGCCAGGGGGCACTGCGGTCTACCCCAGCAGCGTTTTGATGTCAGGGATACCGGCGAAAGTTGCCGGGGTTAAAGAGTTGTTCATATGCACTCCATGCGGCAAGGATGGGCGAATCAGTCCGCTCGTTCTTTACGCCGCAAGGGAGACCGGTGTGGATAGGGTTTTCAAATCAGGAGGCGCTCAGGCGATCGCGGCGATGGCTCTTGGAACGAAAACAATCCCCTCGGTCGATAAGATTGTAGGTCCGGGGAACGTCTACGTAAATATTGCGAAAAAGATGTTGTGGGGTTTGGCTGACATCGATATGCTGGCGGGTCCAAGCGAGGTGTGCATTGTGGCGGACGAAGGCGCAAATCCCGCATATGCCGCTTCGGACATGCTGGCGCAATCCGAGCATGACACGGAATGCGCCGCTTTTCTCATCACGCCTAGCGAGCGCATGGCGAAGGAGACGGAAAAGGAGTTACGCCTGCAACTGGCGGCGCTGCCGCGCAAGGAGATTCTGCAAAAAGCGTTGGAGGCTCACGGAGCGATTGTGGTCACGGAGTCCTTGGAGCAGGCATTTGATTTGGCGAACGTTTGCGCCCCCGAGCACCTAGCATTGATGGTGAGAGACCCGTTTAGCGCACTTGGGAGGATACGGAATGCGGGGGCGATCCTCATGGGCGACAATTCCCCGCAAACTCTCGGGGATTACTACGCCGGTCCTAGCCACACACTCCCCACAAGCGGCACGGCGCGTTTCTCCTCCCCGTTAAATGTGGATACCTTTCTGAAGAAAACCAGCTATATCTCTTACGATCAAGCCTCTCTCTCCCGGGTGGCGCCGATACTGATGGCTTTCGCGGAGGAGGAGGGTTTCGAAGCCCACGCTTCGGCGGTTAAGGTGAGATTGAATGACAAGGTGAATCATTAAGGCGCATGATTGCCCCCTTCATTCAAGTCCATTACATTTTACGGCTGCTTGATAGATTGTAGCAGTATGAGCGGTCGAATTTTCAAGAGCCCTTACCCTGCAAATGAATGGAGGCAAGCAAGAAAAATCATGGATATGACGAACAGACAAGCGAATATTCAGCGTAAAACCACCGAAACGGTGATCACCATCGCCTTGAATCTTGACGGACAGGGGGAGGGGCGGATATCGACGGGGATAGGTTTTTTTGATCATATGTTGCATCACATTGCGAGGCATGGTTTGATGGACATGACCGTTTCAGCCAAAGGAGACACGTTCATTGACGATCATCACACCATCGAGGATGTCGGCATCGCTTTTGGTCAAGCCATTCGTCAAGCCTTGGGGGATTGCGAGGGGATAACACGATATGGCAATGCGATCATTCCCATGGACGAGGCCCTTGTGTTATGCGCATTGGATATCAGCGGAAGGGGATTATGTTACTATGAATTAAGCCCGTCCGCGGAGAAAGTGGGGAATATGACCAGCGAGATGGCGCCGGAATTCTTCAGAGCCGTGGCGTATAACGCCGGTGTCACGCTGCATCTGCGGCAATTATCCGGAGCGAACTCCCACCATATTCTTGAGGCTGCATTCAAGGCGTTCGGACGCGCCCTGGCGATGGCAGTGGAAAGGTCTGAAAGAGTCAAAGGAGTGCCATCTACAAAAGGAGTGATTTGATGGGAGCGTCGGAAACACGGGGAATTTCCATTGTATTCATCCCCACAAGGGCAACTCGTATGCTTTTTTGGCTTATTTTGGCGCTCTGCATCCCTGCGATGCTTGGAGAGATATTTATCATTCCCATCGTATCCTACAAACGCCTTGGATTGCTGTTGACTTTGCAATTCATCGCCTGCCTCTTGGCTTTGCGATCCATTCGAACCCGTTATGAAATAACCGAAAACGGGGTTTTAGTGAATTGGCTTTTTGGGAGGCGGTGCATCGCATGGAACTCCCTTTTGTACTTGGATCAAATGCGCCACTCCTTTGTGGCGATAGGAAAAACGGGCAAATTGGCTCCCGATTTGATACGCCCGAATGACGCCGATCGGATGATGCGTTTAATATTGCAGCACGGACGTCTTCGGGTGGTGTCCGAAAGGTTGCCGTGGTATGTGATCGCTCGTTTCCGCCCCATTGAAACCGAATCGCGTCCGGAATCGTTATAAATACATCCAATCTTTGAACATTGTGAATTCATTCGGTTAGGACGCTATTCATCAGCCTTGGTTGCGTTATACGCGTAGGGACTTAAAAGGCACTCCTTGTGTGGGTTGCCGTGGGATAAAGGCGAGATCCGTGATTATCTTGTTTGAGAAAGCGTTTACATATGATAGCGATAGTGGATTACGGCGCAGGAAATCTCGGCAGTGTGGACAAAGCGTTCCGATATATCGGCGCGGATGTGAAAGTGACTTCCGATCCCGATGAGGTTTCGAAAGCGGACGCGCTAGTATTGCCCGGCGTCGGTGCTTTTTCCCATTGCATGGATGGTCTGGAGAGTATCGGGCTGACCCAGGTGGTGAAAGACTATATTCAATCCGGCAAGCCTTTTCTTGGGATTTGCATCGGATTGCAGATGCTATTCGAATATAGCGAGGAGAAGGGAGTTCATCGCGGACTTGGGGTTCTCCCAGGCAAGGTGGTGAAATTCAACTTCGATTCATCCCATAATTCTCAGGAAGCTGCAGAGAGCGCATTGAAAATACCTCACATCGGTTGGAATGCGCTGAAATTTGAGAACTATTCGTCACTGTTTGACGAGGTGAAGGAGGGGGAGAGAGTCTATTTCGTACACTCCTTTCACGCCGTGCCCGCGCAGCCAAAGGATGTCATCGCCTCCACGGAGTACGGATATCGTTTTTGTTGCGCCGTTCAACACGAGAATGTATATGCCACTCAGTTTCACCCGGAAAAGAGCGGTGCGGTTGGTTTGCGAATCCTTGCGAATTTCACCCGCCTCGTAGGTTGAGGGTGTCGGTCAATTCAGGTGAATAGCATGCATGAAATCGGTTCGGGCGAATTGAAGACTCAATCACGCGCTTTGCGTTTGCCCAAGTTCATTCATGGATGGAGATAAATATGGAGATCATTCCCGCAATAGACCTGAAAAACGGGCGTTGTGTTCGACTTTCCCAAGGAGTGTTCAGTCAAGTGGAAACCTACTCCGAAGACCCGGTGAAATTTGCGTTGAGATGGGAAAATGAAGGTGCGAAACGGCTGCACATCGTGGATCTGGACGGGGCGCGAGTTGGGGTTCCTCAACTCGAAAACATTGATGTCGTGCGTCAAATCATCCGCAAAGTGAGTATTCCCGTTCAGTTTGGCGGGGGGGTGCGAAACGCGGAGATCGTGGAGAGAATGTTTCGCATAGGTGTGGACAGGGTGATTGTGGGCACAAGCATTGCACAGAACGATGAAATCGCAAAAAGCCTTTTCATGCTCTACGGCCATAAAATCGTGGTTGGCATTGATGCCAAGGACGGAAATATCGCCGTATCCGGATGGGTGGAGCGATTGGATGAAACCGCCGTCTCCTTCGCCCGTCGGATGGCAAACATGGGAGCGGGGCGGATTATCTTCACGGACATTGGCAGGGATGGAATGCTGAATGGACCGAATATTCTGGCTTTAAAGGAGATTCTTGCGGCTGTCTCGGTTCCAGTGATCGCATCGGGAGGCGTCGGTAAGCTGGAGGATATCAAAATTCTTTCTCAGGTGACCGCCCCCAATCTCGAGGGGGTGATTGTTGGAAAAGCGCTTTACTCCAACAAGTTTTCTCTAAAGGATGCCATTGAACTGACTGAGGTAGGATAAGAAGGTGAAATATGGGCGACTTAATACCAATCGTGGCGATCATGGCTCCGTTCTCAATTCCAATTATTGCGATATGGTTGAACCACCAGCGTAAAATCGCCGAGATCCAATCACGAAATTTGGAAACCATGAATGTCGCGACCAGGACGGAGCTTGACATCCTGAAGCGAGATTTTGAAAATCTCCGCGATACCGTGACCCAACATAGCATGAGTTTGGATAACACGATGCGGCGGCTGGATGACACCATGTTGAGAATGGAGGAGCGGCTCAATCGCTTGGAAAATGCTGAGAATCGGGTGAATGCGCCTAATCGATTGGGATGACGATTGCATCCAATTAAAACGAGGATCCATGGTGAACAGTCCGGGAAAGGTTATGAAGAATGGATGTGGTGCAAACAATATTCTTATTTCTGATTGCGTTGGTCACTATTGTTGCTTGCTCCATCTCCTTTCCTATCGTCTACGCGTCAAGATTAAATCATAAACGAAAAATGATGGAACTGGACATCCAAGCGAAAAAACGCATCGCCTTTGACACTCAAAGGGCGTTGGATGAGGTCAGACAAGAGATGAAAATGTTGCGTGATTCCTCCACTCAGTATAACATCAGCCTGGATAACTCTTTACAGCGATTGGAGGACACCATCATCCGATTGGAGGCGCGTATCACCAAACTGGAACAGGATTATCGCCTTCTGAATGGACGGAACAGGCAAAATTAACTCCTATCTTACCTAAGTTCACAATTCGAGAGCGTTGATAGCCTCCTCCACCGATTCCCCGAAGACGGTGATGATTTTTTCGGTCTGCTCCGCCGTGAGAATGAGTGGCGGCTCAAAACGGATCACCTTGGGATTATTCAGCGTGTAAGCGGCGATGATTCCCCTGCGAGACATTCCGTTGATGGTTAGTTCCGCCACGTCCTCGATTTCAAACTCCACTCCGATCATCAACCCCAACCCTCTCGCCTCTTTCAAAGCACCGGGGAAACGTGACCGCACTTGGCGTAGCCCCTCTAGCAATTTCGCCCCTTGGATCTTAGCGTTTTGGAGGAGGTCTTCCTCCTCAATCGCTCGGATAGCCGCCAAAGCGGCGCTGCAAGCGAGTTGATTGCCTCCGAATGTGCTCGTATGAATGAGCGGATTTTCACCGAACGCCTTATCCCATATCTCCTTTGTGGCGATGGTCGCTCCTATGGGCATCACTCCGCCGCCGAGAGCCTTGGCAAGCGTCATGATATCCGGCGTGACCTTCCATTGTTCGCATGCAAATAACGTCCCCGTACGTCCCATTCCCGTCTGGACTTCGTCAAGGATGAGATAGACTCCCTTATCCTCGCAAATCTTTTTCAATTCAGGGAGGTAATTGTCGGACGGAAGAATGATGCCGCCTTCGCCCTGTATGGGTTCAACCAAAACGGCGGCGGTGTGGTCGTCAATCGCCTCCTTCACCGCCGCAGCGTCGTTGAACGGTACGTGCACGAAACCGGGCACCAAAGGGTTGAAGGGTTTACGAAAAACCTCACGCCCGGTTGCGGACAGAGAGCCTAGGCTCTTCCCATGAAACCCGCCTGTGGTGCAGATGAAATTGGGTTTGCCGGATGCCACTCTGGCTATTTTGATGGCGGCCTCCACCGCCTCCGTGCCGCTATTGCTGAAGAAGGAGTATTGCAGGTTGCCTGGGGTTATCCGTGCGAGCGCTTCCGCGAGGTTTGCCAATGGCGCGTTAAAAAAGGTGCGAGAGGAAAGGGGTATCTCATCCAGTTGACGATGAACCGCTTCCACCACCTTGGGGTGACGATGTCCCAGGGCGAAAACACCGTATCCGCCGAGGCAATCCAAATACTCCTCGCCGCTAGAAGTTTTCAGGATGCATCCTTCGGCATACACTTCCACGTCGGAAAAACCGGCGAAACGCATGAGCGCCGTCAAACCCGGGTTGACGTATTCCTGATATTTTGCAATGATCTCATCGATGAGAACTGGTTCCGACATGAAAGCCTCCGTTCGTTTGAAATGATAACTGTCCCTAGGTTTTACCCTCTGAAAGGGAGTTGCGGCAAGATGATAAGACGGACGCGTGTGAAAAAAAATCGAATCGGATATATATTTGAAAAGGATAATAGGGTATTATTGAATGAACGTTTAATTAATCAGATTGCAAAGGCGTGTTCATGCCATCCAGACGACAGCAAGCCGAGATAAGACGGGAACAGATCATAGACGCTGCATTAAAGGTGTTTTCCGAAAAAGGCTATGATGGCGCCTCCATACGGGATATAGCCGAGGAGGTGGGCGTATCCGAAGGTCTGATGTATCATTACTTCTCCAGCAAGGAGGAGCTATTGCAGACCTGCTGGCGAGAGCGCACCTGGGGAGCCCAACTGGAGATGATACTTTCCGACACTCAGGGTAAAAGTGTTGCCGAAGTGTTGCAAACCTTGGTGAAGGGCTTTCTTAATTCGTTGTATTCGTGCGCCTCTTCCGTTCGAATGTGTCTGGCGGAGATGCAAAGAAACAATGATGTTGCCACCGTTCAGATAGAACATATTGATGAAAACCAGAAGATATTAATTAATTTTCTGAAATCGCGTCAAAATATAGGAGAGATATCCTGCAAGGCGGATGTGCAAATGGCGGCGGGGATGCTTATGGGGTGTGCGTTTAGCTTGTTCATTTTATGGAATAGATTGTCTGAACCCGAGTGGATTGAAAAAGTGGACGCATTCTCCACTGCGGGAGTCAATTTCATACTCCATGGCTTGTATGTGCCATAATTAAGCGCGTTTGTGACAGCTTGGTTTTCCAAGTTTTTCATTAAGAGATTTTGGAGGATGAATGTATGTCATCTTTTGTGAAAAAAATTACGATGTTTTCCATGATCATGATGATCGTTTGGTTTGGGCGAAGCTCTAACGCTCAAAAGATTCCATTGAATTTGGAACTCACCACCAAACCTGGATCGACCCCCAAACCGCTGACTCTGGACATCAATCAGGCGATTCAAATAGCCCTGCAAAACAGCAAGACCCTGAAGTTGGCTGCGGAGGCCGTTCAGAAAGCTCACGGAGCCGTCATTGAGCAAAAAGATGGCTTTCTCCCCTCGCTCAATTTCGCAGGCACATACACCCATCTGAACACCGGGGCGAGCGCATCGTTTCCGACAGGTCCGAACGGACAAAGTGTGTCGGTGCCGATTGTCATTCAGGATCAAGCCAATTTCTCCTTGACCGCCATGTTGCCCGTGGATATCATGGGGTTGATTAAAACATCCGTGGACGCCGCCCAGTTTCAGGAGATCGCCGCCCGCTTGAATTACAACGCGACGCGAAATCAGCTGATTTTAAATGTTAAAAACGCCTACTACAACGTCTTGAGATCACAGGCTTACGTGGTGGTGGCGCAGCAATCCCTTCAAAACGCGCAAGACCAGGAAAAAACCTCGCAGAGTTATCTGAACGAAGGGACAGGAACGCGCTTTGATGTATTGCGTTCGCAGACAGCCGTAGCCAACGCCCAACAAAGCCTGTTATCCGCGCAGAATCAGGTGAACTTGGCGATAGCATCGCTGGACAATGTGTTGAATATCGATCAGAACACTCCTTTAACGCTCAAGGATGATGTGAATGATTCCCCCGTCGACATCACCTTTGATCAGGCTTTGGCAAAAGCGTATGCGAACCGTCCGGAAGTTCTTCAGGCTGACGCCATGATTCAAGCGGCGCAAAAGGGCGTGAGATTGGCCGATCGCTCGATGCTACCCTCATTGGGGTTGTCGTGGACCGGTTCCGCCAATCCCAACGCCAGCGCCTTCAACCCTCTATCCACCAGCTGGGCTTTCACCGCTCAAGTGAGTGTGCCTATCTTCGATCAAGGTGTCAGTAACGCTAGAATCGAACAGGCCCATGCGGATGTCAATTCCGCCAAAATTGACAAGCAGATGACCCTCGATGGAATAGCTTTGCAGGTGAGGCAGGCATATCTTTCACTCAAGGATGCGGAGGATCGGCTGAAAGTAACCAGCGCCGCAATGGCGGAGGCTCAGGAGCAGTATCGCTTGGCGGAAGTGCGTTTCAAGGAGGGTGTCACCCAGACTCCTGGCGGTTCCCCGTTGTTGGAGATTAGCGACGCTCAGACCGCCCTTGCGCAGGCTCAGACAAACCAAGTGAACGCGGAATATGACGTCGCAAACGACAAGGCTATCCTTGACGAAGCCATGGGACTATACGCTTTCGACACGAATTCAAAACCAGGGTATTCCAACCCCACGCAGGTAAAGGGAATGGTTAAGTGAAAACAGATGGCTTGTTCTCAAGTCGTGGAATTTCGGGAAGTGTCTTAAATCGAAAGTATCTTCGAGCGTATGCGAAAATCCTTATTTGCTCCGTGATTTTTACGTTTGGCATGTTCGGATGCGGAAGGAAAACCGCCAGCACATCCTCGAGTAAAAAGACCACCGGCGTAGCGGTAACGGTAAAACCCGCGCACTACGGAGATATCACGAAATATCTTGAATTGGACGGCAGCCTGATAGCCTTTCAGGATGTCACGGTTGGCACGAAGACGGCGGGAAGGCTCGTCTCCGTCTTTCCCAAGGAGGGAGACCATGTCACCGCCGGCCAAGTTGTCGCGGTGATGGACACTTCGGATTTCATCGCCCAGCTTCAAACCGCGCAGGGAAATTTGGAAACGGCGATAAGCCACGAGCTTCAAGCTCGGACTCAGCTTACGCAATCAAAGGCGATGCTCCAGCAAGCGTTGACGAATCAATCGCTCACGGAAAAAACGATCGCCACCGGTATCTCTCTTGCAAAAGCCGCGCTTCAAACCGCAATTGAGCAAATGACCGTCGTGAAAAAAGGGGCTAGGGAGCAGCAACGTCAAACGGCTCAACAGCAAGTGATTGCGGCGAAATCCACCTTGGACAATGCGAAAACGACTTTGACGAGAGATCAAAAGCTGTTTGCGCAGCAAGTCATTCCTCGCAGTCAGTTGGATGACGCCCAGAACAGCTATGAGAATGCGTTATCCGCATACAATCAGGCGAAACTCAATCTTTCGCTTATCCAGGAAGGACCACGACCGGAGGAGGTGCGTGAGTCTGAGTTAGCGGTCCAACAAGCGCAGAACAATCTCAATCAAGCGATCTCAAACAAGGCGAACATCAAACTGAGACAGGAGGATGTGACAAACGCTCAGGAAAACGTATCATCGGCGAAAGCGGGGCTGTCCGCCGCTATTGCCGGCGTCGTTGTAGCAAAAGCCTCCCTCAAAATCGCACAGCACGCTTTGAATAACTGTTATATTCATACACCCATATCCGGAATCGTCGCCGAAAGACGAAACGAGCCTGGAGCCCAATTGGGAAACGGTAATCCGGTGTTGCGGATCGTCAACCCGAAATCGATCTATTTTCAGGCCGTCCTAAGCGAGAGCCAGTTCGCCGAAGTGCATGTGGGGCAGCATGTCACTGTGAAAGTGGATGCATTGCCCGGTCAAACCTTTTCGGGAAGGGTCGCGCGCATTTTCCCCGTGGCAAGCTCCGCTCGTAATTTTCTCGTGCGAATCAATTTCCAATTGTCGCCCTTAATGCGTCCCGGGATGTTTGCTCGCGGGAATATCCTTGTTGATACGCATCGACATACCGTGCTTGTGGATAAGGATGGGGTCATTTTCGATCCTGTGAATGGATCGGCGAAAGTGTTTGTGGACGATCATGGGATCGCACGCCAGCATCCCATTCGCGTTGGATATAGCAATCCCTTTGTTGTTGAGGCTCTTTCAGGTGTTAAAGCCGGTGATGAGATCATCACCAACGGACAAAACGCTCTCCAAGACGGGGATAAGGTCTTCATCAGCCGCTGAAACAATTGCATCCTTCGGATTAGGGTGAGAGAACTTTTTTTTCATGCATATCCTCGTTTGCCTTTCATTGTGTTAAGTCAACCCATTTAGGAGCAATTCGATGTGGCTCACACAAGTTTCCATTCGCAGACCTGTCTTCATATTAATGGTGGTTTCAGCGTTGATCGTGCTTGGATTGAACTCTTGCATGAAAATGCAAGTTGAGTTGAATCCCAACATCAACTTCCCCTATATTAATGTGATCACCAGTTATCCCGGGGCGGGTCCGGAGGAAGTGGAAACTCAGGTGACCAAGAAGATCGAAGACGCCGTGGCGAGCGCAAACGGGATCAAGCAAATCACTTCGAGCTCTCAAGAGGGGCAATCCGCCGTAAGCATCGAATTCCACCTCGGGGTGAACAGCGATGTCGCCGCTGCGGATGTTCGTGATAAAGTGAGCGCCGTTCGAGGGGAATTACCCACCGACTGCAAAGACCCTGTCGTTTCCAAGCTTGATTTGAATTCCATGCCGATTCTCTACTACGGCTTGTCCGGCAAACGGAGCAGCAGATATCTCCGAGACCTGGCGGATAACTACATTCAGCCGAGACTAAGCCAGATTGAAGGGGTTGCCGCGGTTTCCATAACCGGCGGCAATATTCGTGAGATTCAGGTGGAAGTGAATAAGGATCAACTCGACGCTTATGGCATCAGTATCCTCCAACTCGTGCAACTTATAGAGGCGAACAACGTGAATTTCCCTGTTGGGCATGAGATAGAAGGGAACAGGGAATACAATGTGCGTATCGTCGGCGAATTTCCAAACATCCAAACAATCGCGAATACCCGATTGCACATGCCGAATGGTCAGATGGTGCGGTTGGGCGATATCGCCACCGTGAGAGATACCGTAAAAGAGCAGCGACAGATCAGCCGCATCAACGGTAAAAACTCCGTGGTGATCGTGATTCAGAAGACAGCCGACGCCAACACGATCCAAGTGGCAAAGGCTGTTCGCAAGGAGGTGAGAACGCTAGAAACCGAGTTGCCTCCGGATATCAAGTTCATTTTGAACCAGGATTATTCCGTTAACGTGCAGGATTCCGTCAATGACGTTAAGACGAGCCTGATACTAGGCGCATTGCTCGCGGTTATCGTTGTGTTTCTCTTTCTTCACAACATTCGCGGAACGGCTATCGTCGCTCTCGCAATCCCCACCTCAATTATGGCCACGTTCCTTCCCATGTACGCCTTCGGTTTTTCTCTGAACACCATGACCATGCTCGCCCTGTCCCTAGCCGTCGGGATATTGGTGGACGATTCCATTGTGGTGTTGGAGAATATCTACCGACATCTCTCTCGCGGGGAGGAACCGGTGGAGGCGGCGTTCAACGGTAGAAGTGAAATCGGCTTGGCGGCGATTGCGATTACGTTCGTGGATGTGGTTGTTTTCGTCCCCATCGCTTTCATGGGAGGAATTACAGGACAGTTTTTCAGAGGGTTTGGCTTGACGGTCGCCTCCGCAACTCTCTTCTCGCTATTTATGTCCTTCACACTCACTCCGATGCTGGCATCCAGATGGTATCGCTCCGGAGAGGCCGTGGAGGCGGAGCACGGCGTGTTCGGAATGGTGAATCGATTCTACAAAGCGCTCGATAGGATTTACCGCAGAGCGTTGGATTGGTCATTGAGGTTTCGCGGAGTGATTATCTACACCGGCGGCGGTCTGCTCGTTCTCGTATTCGTGGCGGTGGCGGCATCCTTCAGTCATAGTTATGCGGGTGTGATCCAGGTGGGAATATTTTTCCTGCTGACAGGCATTTTGCTGCTGTGGAGGTATCGTTTCTTCGGCATGATAGTGATCGGATTGGGCATCGCCTCAACGATTTTGGCGTTCACCATCGGTGTCACTGCGAATCATCCTCTCCTGCTGTTCCGTTTCGCTCCGGATCAGGATCAGGGTCAGGTATCCGTACAGGTGGAGTTACCTGCGGGGACCTCCATTGAAAAATCCTTGAAGGTTGAAAAGCGGATAGAGCAGGATATCTCATCGGTGAAGGATGTTCAGAACTCATTCGCTGAGATCGGGGCGTCTCAGGCCGGCATGATCGGCATAGCAAGCATCGGACCGCAGTATATCACGATGAGCCTCAAGCTTCGAGATAAAATGAGTCTCCTCGACAGCATCAATCCGTTCGTCAACAAGTCTAACCTACGCACCATTTCCGATACTCAAGTGGCGGATATCATTCGTTCGAAAATCGGGCAGATTCCAGGTGCGATCATAAAGGTGGCTGCCGTGAGCGGTTTCGGGGGAGGCGCCGCTCCACTGGAAATAGACATACTTGGGGAAAATCTCAGCCAATTGAATGCGTTGGGCATGCAAGCTCTCGCGATCTTCAATGCCGAACCGGGCGTTATTAATGCGGACACCTCCAGCAGATTAGGCAAGCCTGAGCAACGAATCATCATCGATCGCACCAAGGCGGCGTCCTTTGGTCTTACGATTTCCGATATTGCGAACGTCATGCACACTGCGATCGAGGGTAATGACGATGTGGTATATCGTGAAAACGGGAATGAGTACAAAATTCGTGTGCAATATGCGGATAAATATCGCCACAACGTGGGGAATATCGGGAATATTGTTGTTGGTAACGTCTTGACTTCAAACGGATCCGTTCAACCCATACGCTTGAGCGATGTGGCGCATATCTATCTTAGCACCGGTCCGACGAAGATAGACCGCATGGACCGACAAAAGGTGGTGAGGATCACCGCGAACATCAAACCCGGATACGCTCCTGGAAACATGCAATTGGACCTTGATAAAAAACTTGCCGCTCTCAAATGGGGGCATAATCGATATAAATGGGGCGGGGAGAATCAAATGCAGTCGGATGAGCAGGGATATATCTTTTCCGCGCTCGCCCTGGCGATCGTTCTGGTCTATATGCTCATGGCTGCGTTATTCGATAATCTTTTGTACCCCTTCATCATCATGCTTGCACTACCTCAAGCTTTAATCGGAGCCTTGATAGCGTTAATGATTACCGGTTACGCCTTAACCATTGTATCGATGATAGGCATCATTATGCTGGTAGGGTTGGTGACAAAAAACGCCATATTGCTGGTGGATTATACCAACACGCTTCGTTCTCGAGGATTAAAGCGAAATGACGCAATCCTTGAGGCTGGTCCAACGCGTTTGCGTCCGATTCTGATGACCACCATCGCGATGATATTCGGTATGCTGCCGGTGGCGATCGGACTCGGTCATGGCGGCGAATTCCGTGCTCCGCTGGCGGTTGCGGTTATTGGGGGATTGCTATTATCCACAATGCTGACTTTGCTTGTTATCCCGTGCGTGTACACTTATTTCGACGACTTCAATCTCTTCCTTTCCTCCAAGGTGTTCCGTCGGAAAGGATGAGAATCATATATTGTCCTTACATTCACCCCGTTTGAAAAGGTAATATAATGGAAAAGAGGGAGTGGGTTTACATTTCGTCTTAACCCTTCCTCTCAGCATACTCTCCGAACTATTCCTAAAACACGCCAATCGGTATGGGGTGCATTTTTGCGCGCCGGACATCTATTTTTCATTATCAATTTTAGGCCTCTCTTCGGGGGCTAAAAGGGGACGCATATGCCTAAACGTATTAATTTGAACAGTTTAGTTCTCGATTCCTCACGAAGATTGATACATTGCAGCCATATATCGCCATCGCCCACTTATTATCCGGATGTCAATTTATGGGATGTTATAACGGACGTTCGCATGTTGGAGGATGCGGTTCGGGAGCTTGTAGCCCTTTCGTGTTCCCGGATGAGCGACGAATCCAAGTTTTTTATCGAAACGCAAAACATCACGCTTAATCATAGCTATTGCAGCACTCACGCGGACGTGACGCCGGGCGATTATGTGACGCTTGTTTTGTCCGATAATGGCAGAGGATATGCGAAAAACGAGTTGCAAGTATTGCTTTCCTCGCCTTTGAATGGCGGAGATATGTCGATGAACCAGTCGCCCTTGGAAAAGTGTCGGGTCTTCGCAGCGATGAATCAAGGCGCGTTGCATGTTTACAGTGAGGTCAATAACGGAACCACATATAAAATATATCTTCCTCGGGCGATAGGAGGAAGGCAAAAGGACGATGAGGAATGGATGGAAAGTTTGCCGAATGGGACGGAGACGATTTTAATTGCCGAAGATGACCCCTCGCTTTCCGATATTTGCTTAACAGTGCTGGGGCAGTATGGGTACACCGTATTGAGCGCCTCCAACGGGGAGCAAGCTCTTCAAATCGCCGAAGAATATCATGACCTCATACACCTGTTAATCACCGATCTTATCATGCCCAACATGGCAGGGGATGAGTTATACAAAACGATTCATAAGATACATCCCGAAACGAATGTCCTCTTCACCTCGGGATATACGCGCCACGCATTGGTCCAACAAGGAGTGATGACCGAAAAAGGGTATTTCCTTCAGAAACCCTTCTCAAAAGCCGGACTCCTGTGGATGGTGCGATCAACGTTGGAAAACCCTCAAACGACGTAAAAGTGGTGTCAGGGAATCGGAAGCGTATCTCCGATTTCCCGCTTTATTTCATCGGATGTGAGCAATCGAAACTTACTCTCCCGATTTGTACGTCTATCCAATAACCCAATTTCCAATTGCATGGTTTTCAATGCGTTGGCGAGAAATTCATCTTGCTGAGAATCATGGATTTCAGTGGTAACTTGCTTCTCGTCCGAAGCAAGGGTTTTACGCTTGTTGGAACCCTCCAAGGCGCCTATTGCCCAGGTCGCTAATGCGGTTTGGATGGCATGGCCCAATGTGCATTCGGTTGAATAATCGGAAAGGGTTTCCAGCATTTTATCTTCAGCCTCCCATGTTCCCGCTACAACCGCGTAATCGGAGCGTTGAGAAAACTCCCCATCGTAATTCAAAATAAGAAAGTGATCGCGGTTCGGAGTTTCCCCCATCTCGCCGAAAATGGCGCGGATCACCGCCGGTGCATTTAAAGTATCGCCAAACAGTTTTTTCAAAGGAGGGCTGAGAGAGAATCCCACGAGTCTAAGGGCGGTGATATCATCCGGGCTTCGTTCATACCCTTCGCGATGCGCCACGTCAATGGCTCCGATTCTTATGGCTTCAATATCCGATTGATTCCCAATGGCGGAGTAGATTAGACGATCATAAATTTCAAATATTTTACGTTGAGATTTTCGAAGTGTGAGCAGTAGAAGACCATCGCTAAAGCTCAGCCCCACCACGGGACTGCCTTCGCTAAGTTTATCTTCCACGTAATCTTTTCTATGACTGACCGCTTCGTTAAAATCAAACGGACTATATACCATGCGTGCTCCTAAGGATCGCTGAAAATGCGATGCGGCATTTACGCATCGAGGGAGTTGATATCCTGTGTGATGTTTCGGAGGATTTCCTCTGGAATATCCGCAATGCCATTCGCGTCGATTTTTTTCGCCAAGGGCAATCTTTTCGCCCATCCGCCAGTGGCTGCATCCAAGTCCGCTGCGATATCCAGCATAATCAGCGCCTCTCGCAACGCCTCCTCCAAACTCATCTCATGAAAAGGTTTTTTGGTCTTTACTATATAATCGAAAACACCTCGTATTTGAACCGAGCCGCTTCCGGCAGCCCCGAATTCCGTGCTTTCGAATCTGGCGCCCATACCGTCGTAAAAGAAGATCCTTCCGGTATGCATAGCCACGTCATAGGAACTCAGAATAGGGATGAACCCTCCGATTCCCTGAAGCGCGGAGGGCAATCCCGCTGCAATAACCCGGGAGAGTTCCGAGAGTTTGCCTTCAAGGCTCATGGGTTGCAACTGAGAGCGCTCGAAGTATTTAAACGAGTGACGAAGGTATTTCACCACATCCATCGCCCGCCCATATGATCCGGATATCGCCAAGAGGGTGTAATCATCGATTGGGAGAGATTTTTCCGCCCTATCATACATGACAGAAAAATTGGCGGTCGCTCGTCGATCACCCACGTTAATCACCCCTTCACGGTACTTGACTGCAATCACAGTGGTGCCGTGGATGTCGGTAATGGGGGATGCTCCCGAGGGAATAGCGTATTCCTTGCCAAGCCATTCAGGAGGAGTGATAACGGTGTCATGGAATGGGCGTATCATCTCCAACAGGTTCGAATTGCCCATTGTCACTCCCCGCTTCTCTGGCGATATCTTCGTGCGGTATCCGGATCGATTCGCTTCATACGTTTCAACAGGTCTCCCGCATCCGGACGCTTGACATCCGGTTTGGTTGGACCGTCACCGCCCCCTTCCTTCCTCATCGGTTCGGCGGGCATTGGACGGCGGACTCTCTCTTCAAATTGAAATTCCATTTTATTCCCTCCTTCCTTTCTATAGTATACGAGGCAGGATGGATTCTGATTTCCCAAGAGTGAAAATCCTTAGGCTTTTAACTTTTTCATTTCGACTTTCAACTTGGAAATGCTATCAATGTTGGTGGGGTCCATGTCGTTAAGAAATGCCGCGTAGATGCTCACATAGTCTCCGAGATAGAATAGGCTGAACATTTTCGCCATCAGCGAATCTCCCTTCGCCCACGCCTCGTACGAAGGAGTGTGTCCCGCGAGTTTTTTCATTACCTCCACGCGCCGAGCGATTCTCGGCTGAGTGGAGGTTTCCGATGGATCTCGGAGGTAGACCAGGAACCATCTTGGAGCCTGTTTGCGACATTTCTTCCAAGCCAGGATTTCATTGTGATTCTGCTCGGGGAATACGTTTGCAAAGGCGTGTTCCTTGGCGTTTTCGTTAAACTGGCACTTCCAACGAAGAGCCACCACGCCTCGATATCCCTGACTGCCGTAAATCACGGGGATGCGTCCGTCAAGTTGAATCGCCAACTGTTTCGCAGGATTGTTTTCAGTCGGAATATCCGTCGAGTACTCCTTGTTCAGGTCGGCGAGCAATTTCATGGTTTCTTCGATGTCCTTGGTGAGGGAGCGAGAAAACAAACCAAGGTGAGACAGCAATGAAAGCATGGGGAAGAACATATATCCCGTTGCGGTGCGAGGAGGCTGTCCGCCGGGAATGGTGCATACCGGAACTCCATCCCTGTTCGCTCGTTCCGCCAACTCGCCGCCGCTGGTCACGCAGACGATTTGGGCGTTTCGGGCGCGCGCCTGATTGTAGGCTGATAGCGTCTCTTCAGTGCCCCCTGAGTAGGAGGCGCAAATGACAAAGGTGTCCTTGCCGACAAACCCGGGAAGAGCGTAGTCACGATTGACGATCATGGGGATGTCGCCATATTCCTCCATCAAGATGCGAATCATATCCCCGCCAATCGCCGAACCTCCCAACCCGGAGAGCACGATGTTGTTGATGGGGCGTTTTCTAGAAAGTCCTTGCAGGGCGAATTTTTCTCCGATCTCATAGGCGGTGCGGCATTGTACGGGGAAGTCAGCGGTAAGTTGAAGGATATTGGACGGGTCTAGTTGACGCATTGCGGCAATATCATCCAAAACCGATTTTGATTGCAGCATCATAAATCTCCTTTTAGGATGTTGGATTCGCAATAACGGCCCAATGGCTAAGCATTAGCATCTAGCATCGGGCCGGGTTTTGCAACGGATAGTGGGTTATTATTTAGCCACGAAATTCAAAAGAGCGATGTGGCGCGCCCGTTTGATCGCTTCGCTCAACAGACGTTGATGTTTCGCGCATGTTCCCGATGAGCGTCTCGGATATATCTTGCCCCGTTCGCTCACGAATTTACGAAGCTTGGCATAGGACTTGTAATCTATGCTCGTGACTTTATCCACGCAAAACTCACAAACCTTTCTGCGCGGTTTGCGAAATTTGTTTGGAGCGCGTTTGCGCACGACGTTATTCATCGATACCCTTTCTCATAGGGCGCCCCGGTGGGAAGCCCCCTTTAAATTGTCAAGTTGGAAACGGACTATTCCTCTGCAAAGGGATCATAATCCTCGGGTTCCGAAGTTATGGAAGATTGCGGAACGCTGTCTCTGACAGGTGCGACATGGTCCATCTCCGCGGCTTCCGTTCCCTGGGATTTCGGTCGGTCCAATCCTTGAACGTTATCGGCCATGATCTCCGTGGTTTTCCGCTTGGTACCATCCTGCGCATCCCATGTGCGAACTTGCAGACGGCCTTCCACGAGAATCAAACGTCCTTTTGTGATGTAACTGTTGACGAATTCCGCAGTTTGTCTCCATGCCACCACATCCAGGAAATCCGTTTCCCGCTCGCCCGTATCCTGATTTTTCCTCGGACGATCCACCGCCACCGTAAAACGGACAAAGGGAATACCACTTGAAGTGTATTTTATTTCCGGGTCACGTGTAATTCTCCCGATGATAATAATGTGGTTTAACATGTCTCCGCTCCTTCGTCTTCTTGGACATTCATGGATGGGTGTGTCAGTTGTCAGAGGGTATTACTCTTCGTCTTCGTTTTGGCGCACGATAATATGTCGAAAGACATCGTCACTGATTCGAAATACGCGATCAAGCTCTTTGGGTACGTTGGTGTCTGCAATGAAATTCATCAGAATGTAAATGCCTTCACGATGACCGTCAATTTCGTACGCAAGTCGCTTTTTGCCCAATTCCCATTTACCCGCATCCGTTACAACGCCATTCATATCCGTAACGATTTTGGAATACTTGTCAATGATGGGCTGGAGTTGTTCGTCCGATAGTTCCGAATCCACGATGTACATCGCCTCGTAGTGGCGCATGGTTCTTTCACCTCCCTTCGGTCTATGGCTCCGGCGCGATCCGGAGCAGGAAGGAGTATGCCCGATGGATCATTCGGGGGACGGCATGGCACGCCGTCAAATACTCTTTTCAATTGCATTTATTATACCAGACGTTCGCGCGAAAATGTAACTCCACATCCCGCCAAATTCATCACAAACCGGTGGGGTGATCGATGAAAAATGTATCCAAGTGAAATTTTTGACGTAAGATGTCGCCCAAAGCCTTTATTCCGACCGTTTCCGTGGCGTAATGCCCTGCAAATATGAGGTTGATTTCATATTCCTCCGCGAGAAAATAATTGGAATGACTGCCCTCCCCAGTCAGCAAAGCGTCGCATCCAGCGGCTTTCGCATCCGGCGCCATTTGCCCTGCGCCGCCGGAAATGATACCTATCCTCCGTAGTTTGCGTGGTCCGGTCGCCATGACGTAAGGGGTTATCTGTAGAGTTTGCTCGATATTGTCCGATAGTTCCTCAATTGTGGTGTCCGTATCGCAATAGACGCCGATGGGTGCGCCGTGTATCATGCCGAAATCGCCTGTAATCGTCAGATTGAGCAGACGAGCCAACTGCGCATTGTTGCCAACTTCCGGATGCATATCCAATGGCAAGTGACATGAGTACAATGCCAGGTTATTTGATAGGATTGCTGAAAGCTTCCTGTAATACGCCTGCGTCACCGGTGCGGTTTGCTCCCAGAAAAGACCATGATGGACTATGAGCATGTCCGCGCCTCTTGAAACCGCCTCGTTTATTGAATAGAGACATGCGTCCACCGCCAACGCGATCCGGAACACCTCCGATTTGCCTTCCACTTGAAGGCCGTTCCAAGCCTTGGGATAGTCTTCGATGCGAGCGACATCCAAGTAATCGTCCAACCATTTTATAAGTTCCTCCTTATGCATGGTATCTCTCCTTTTTCCTTCTTCCATTCGCCATTCGATTGGATGAGGTCTGAATTGGGTTTATCTCTATTTCCTGAGATCATGATTAGAGCAAGTTTTCTCTTTGAGATTACCCCCAAAAGTGTATTGCAAAGGAGGCATCGCCTCGGTGGATAAAAAGCTTGTTCGGTTGTCAAATACGCCTTTTCAGAATAAGGCGGTCATAACGATCGTCACTACTTTCGCATCGGCTCCGCTTGCGGTTATCATAGAATGGAAGCGAATTAGGCGCTTCGTTACGAAATAAATAAGCAAAAATATCTATGCGGCATCTTGTATCGTTTTATCCGATATGATATACTTTGCTATCTTACAGACAATGAGTTGACATTCCAAGGAGCATGCACATGACTGCTGATCACGAAGAATCCAGCTTCACCTTTGTGGATAAACGTCACACAGTCCAAGAGGACAGTGCGAATGTGGATGAGTCTTCAATCACCAATTCCGACCCGCCGAAGGAAGAGACACAGGATAAACCGAAAGAGGGATCCGGTTCCGGCGCATCTGAAATCGGCAAAAGCTTTTCCATCACGGATCATCTTGTCACCTGCATTGAATTATTGCGTCAAGGGGCGTGGATTAGCATGGGGCTTGTCGCTGATCCGGTAACAGGAGCCATCAATCGTGATATGGAAGGCGCTCGCATCGCAATCGACACAATTGAATATATCGCCTCGAAATTGGACAAGAAGCTCGATCCCACCATGCAGAGAGAATTGAAAAACTTATTGACGGATTTGAGATTGAATTATGTGGAGCAAATGAACCGCTAGAGTTCACCATTACGGAGGAAGCAGTATGATCCGAATCGGGTTGCCATCCCCTCTTTTTTTCAAGTTGCGACTGAGGGCGCAGATAGCCTCAAATCATATCATCCATCAATCCAATGAATTAAAACGTTGTTACGCCGAGCGCATCAGCCAGGGCGGAAAAACAAAAATACTCAAATGGGGCGCAATTTCATCCGTTTTTTCATCTCGAAAGAAATTATCCTACCAAATGCGAATATTGTCGGAACTAAGCGCCAATCATCAGGATTTAGTGGATTTGCTATGCAGCGCCGCGAAAAACGGTTTGCGCAAGGAGGATTTTTCTCGTTATGCGCATTTGAGAGAGTGGTTCCTTAAAAACTACTTCTCTCAGTGCCGTCCTATCCTCAATAAGTCAATGGCGGATAATGGTTCCGCCGATCTGTTGAACGGTGAAAACGATCCCTTCATCCTATTGTTTACACATCCTACCATCCTGGAGGCGATTCATTCCTACGAGGTTCTCGGAGCGATTGTACAGTCCCGCGATATTTTGAATTCCATCAATACGGTGAACAAGATCAATTGACAGCAATCCAAAGCTCTTACGCTCCTAAAATTGTGGTGGCGACCGGGAATCGCAAGAAGGGTGTCGAAATGCAAACGATACTTGCCGATTCCGGTCTTGAAGTTTGCACCCTTGCGGATTTTCCCCATGTCGATTTTGACGTTGAGGAGACGGGTTGCACCTATGCGGAGAACAGCGAATTAAAAGCCGTGGCGGCCGTTTCTCTCACAGGAATGGTGTCGATTGCGGATGACGCCGGGTTGGAGATAGATGCCTTGGGCGGCCAACCTGGCGTGTACTCGAAGAGATTCCTCGGGGAGCACACTTCTTTTCCGGAAAAGATGCATCGCATCCTCCACCTGCTAAAGGATACTCCTATTGAGGATAGAAAATGCAGGTTCGTTTGCGCTGTCGTAATAGCCACTCCGGACGGGAAAAAAATCCTCTGCAATGGTGTTTGCGAAGGAATAGTCGGCTGGGAGATAAAGGGGGAGTATGGTTTTGGATACGACCCCATATTCTATCTGCCTGAACTGGGCAAATACATGGCGGAATTGCCTCCCGAGAAGAAACATCTCATCAGCCACAGAGGCAAGGCGCTGACGAAGGCCAAAGTGGCTCTTGCCGAGCTTTTCGGTCTCAAGGATTGACGCTTCCCCCGTTTCCATCGTTCATGCCCCCTCTCATTGCCTCTTCATCGGAAGACCGGAATGGTTCCTACGCTTAATAATCCGACGCTCGGCGAACTATCAGGTATAATCTATTAGCAAACGGGGTAATTGCATGAACCGTGAAGAGGCGTTTCGTTGTCTTTGGAAATGCGACGCGCACGGGACTTCAGGAAATCGCAATTATCACATCCGTAATGAAAATCTGGAACGGTGAAAAATGAGTTCGGTTGACGCTTTCATTCAGACATTGCGAAGTCTCGGTGACCCCCGGGATATGGAATCCAGCGTAAATGCAGGCGACGCGTTCGACTTTCATGGGAATACAAACACTCATGTTCATCTGCCTCCGAATTTCAGCGCCTTTCAAAGCCTCCAACAGGCATTGGACATGGCGGTGAACGAGGGGGTGAAAGCGCTTGGAGCCAGCAACTATTACGACTATTCCGTTTATGGACAGTTCGCAACCCTTGCCATGCAAAAAGGGATATTTCCGCTGTTCGGTATTGAAATTATCGCTCTTATGGAGGATCTGGTTGAAAATGGAACTCTTATCAACGATCCCGGTAATTTTGGCAAAATCTACATTTGCGGCAAGGGTATCACCAAGTTCTCGCCAATGAGTGAAAACGCCTCTCGTTTGCTTCAAACCATACGAGTGAACGATAGCTTGCGCATGAATGAAATGACCCGAAAGCTTTCCTACATATTTGTCAACGCTGGAATCGATATTGCTCTCACCCCGGATATTATCAAAGAGCGAATCGCCACTCGAACCGGCGTAAGTCCGGATACGGTCTATCTGCAGGAGCGGCATTTGGCGCAGGCTTTTCAAGAGGCTTTTTATGAATCGACGCCCGTAGCGGATCGCTCCGAGAAGCTTCGGACCATCCTGGGAGCTTCACCCAAAAACGCCATGGATCCCGTGCTTGTGCAAAATGATATTCGAACCTATCTTATGAAAGCGGGCGGACCGGCGTTCGAGCCTGACACGTTTGTGAATTTCGAACACGCATATACTCTGATTCTCGCGTTGGGTGGCATTCCTTCATACCCGACTTTAGCGGATGGCGCGAAGCCGATCTGCGCTTATGAAGAGCCTGTTGAGGATTTGATAGAAAAATTACGGCGGCTTAACGTTCACGCGGCGGAATTCATCCCCAATCGAAACACCCCCGAGGTTTTATCGCGGTACGTGCATGCCATTCGGGATGCCGGCTTTGTGGTGACAGCGGGCACGGAGCATAATACGCAAGAGCTTTTGCCAATAACGCCTGCGTGCGTTGGAGGGACGCCGATTCCGAAGGACGTTCAGGATATTTTCTGCGAGGGGGCTTGCGTGCTGGTAACGCATCAGTATCTAAGTCTGATGGGATTGACCGGTTTTGTGGAATCCGACGGGACCGTGAATTCCCGCTATGGTTCCGATAACGAACGCATATCCTTTTTCCGCGCACTCGGAGAAAGGATATTGATGAAATATCAGGAAGCCACATCTCACGTAAATTGAAATCCCTTTCCACGTCTGTTTTCACATCATTCTTCTGGATGCTTTCCATCACACCGATATATGAAAGACAAGCGTTCGGACACCGAATTCATTAAACTCCGAAAAGCCTGGTTCTAATCCAAAAAGGCGCGACTTACGCTCGAATGATACGCCTGCGGGATGGCGTCCTGCTATGCGCCTTTGAGATGGATGGGAAATCCTGGGTGAGGCGAAGTGTTGACGATGGGGTGAAGTGGGGGAAACGGGTGTTGGTGGAATACCCTGTTCGCCAAAAATCAGAGCGTCATTACCGCGATTTCAAACAACATCTTACACGGAATGCGTGGAATTGGGGCGATTGATGGAACTTTGTTTTAGAGGAGTTTTATGAACCTGCCGGTATTTTATTACGATGAACGCTCTTCAGGGATGTGGCGTTTTGGGTTGCAAGTAACGAACCGTCTTCCATTTTCAAGATCAGTTCGCCATTTGAAGTGACGCCCACCGCCGTTCCCTCTCTCTCCCCCTCATCCGTTATTGCGCGGTAATGATCGCCCGTATAGCCGTCATGCTCTCGAAGAATTTTTGTAATGGGATCGACACCTTCCCGCCGTAAAATATCGCTCCACCATAAAAGTTTATGATAGAGCGTTTTGGCAAGCGCTTGAGACGTTGGGGCTTGTCCGCCTTCCATTGCGATGGAAGTGGCGATGGATTCAATTTCCGGGGGAAATGCCTTCTGTGTCAGATTGATCCCCACCCCGATGATCGCCTGTCTAATGGAGCGGTTGAATGCGGGGGTTTCAATTAACACTCCGCATACCTTGCGATTGGAGATCAGGATGTCATTAGGCCATTTATACTTAGGAATGAGGTTGGTGGATTCAGATATTGCGGTTATGACGGAGACTGCCGCCACCAAGGAGATGAGCTTTACATGCCGCTCGGGAAAGCCATCCAAATCAAAGATGTAGCTGACCAACAAGGAGGAATTGGGAGCGGCGATCCATCGCGATTGAAGGCGCCCTCTTCCTGAGCTTTGATAATCCGCACGAACTCCAACGATATCCTTTTCGCAGGCGGAGATGATTTTCCTTGCGTAATCCTGCGTGGAGGCAAGATGCGGAAACGATAGGATGTATTTTCCCTCCGCAACCTCCTCTTTGAGTCCGTTCATTTTCGTTTAATAGGTTTCCGTTAGGTCCAAGGCGATATCCAATGCGGGCGCGGAATGGGTTAAGGCGCCTACGGAGAGCACATCAACTCCTGTCGCCGCAATCTCAGTGACTGTTTCCTCCGTGATGCCGCCGGACGCCTCCGTGAGCGCCACTCCCTTGCACATTTTCACTGCGGCAGCTCTAGTTTGGTTATCCATATTGTCCAGCAAAAGAACATCCGCACCCGATTCAAGAGCCTCCTTCACATGATCAAGGTTTTCACATTCCACCGTGATGGTCATCGTATGGGGCACCGCAGAGCGCGCACGCTTTACCGCTGCTGTGATCCCTCCGGCGGCGATAATGTGGTTGTCCTTTATCATAACGGCATCATCCAGACCCATACGGTGATTCTTCCCGCCGCCCACTGTCACGGCGTATTTTTCCAGAAGACGCAACCCAGGGGTGGTTTTGCGCGTATCGACTATGCGTACCCCGGTGCCGCTTACCAATTCCACAAATCGCGCCGTGCGCGTGGCAATTCCGGAGAGATGCTGGAGAAAATTAAGGGATACGCGCTCGCCCGTTAAAATCGCTCTGGCGCCCCCTTCAATACGCGCCAATATCTCCCCTGCGGAGACGCGCGCGCCATCCTCGCGGATCATGGTGAAGGTTATATCCGGGGAGACTTGGTTAAACACCTCTTCGGCGACGGGCAATCCCGCAATGACCCCCGCCTCTCTTGCAACGATATTAGCCCTTGCCTGTATATCCGGTGGAACAGTCGCTAACGTTGTGACATCACCGGTACCTACATCCTCCCGTAATGCTCTGCGAACGATATCCTCAATCAGTAAGCTATAGATGAGTTGTATGATTCACCTCCCGCCGCGGATAAATAGAGCAAGAAACGACATTTTTCCGACGGCAATTACCTTTATATGGGTTCCTTTGAAGTAATAACAGTATACATTCAATGACAAATCATTGAGTTCATGATTCATGCGGAAATGGATGATGCGATTACAGGATATTCAGTGAATGCTATAAAAACTCAATGCGATGATCTATTTTGACGGGGGAGTTGTCTCCCTGTTCTGCGGTTCATCGGTGTAGCGATCCACAAAACCAGTCACGAAATCAGACATTACCTTGGCTGCGTCCTCAACTGTCACGGGCGTATTCGGGGGCGATAGCAGTGGCGACTTGGGTGAGAGCATTCGAAAGGATTCCAAATCCTTAAGGGCGTCAATTACCTTGGAATCATCTTTAAGCTTTTGCAAATCCGGTTGAGGTTTGATAGCAAGCGAATGTCCATAAACCTTCATCGGATTGAATTGAAACCCGTTGGAAATCCAGCTGCCAAACCGGTTTAATGTAACCGCTAAATCGTATCGGGTTACATACGAAGTTTTAGGAGCGATCTGATCGGAGTCTTTCAAGCCTGGCTGCGGCGTAACATCCTTCCATTTGCCGTGAATGAGCGATAAGCGGAAAGCGTCGAGTATCACAGCCAACTCTCCAATGGTAACTTTTTCGCCCCCGAGAAACCGCCCATCGATGGGCTGCATAACCTCGCGTTGAAGGACGCTTTCAACCGAAGGAGCCGCCCAACTGTTGGAAGGGACATCGGCGGGGAGTGCGGCGTCGGCGTTAATTGACAAAACCATCCAAATGCAAAGGATTATCGCTGTTTTCATGGGAGCTCCTTCGGACAAATCCCTAATTGTGGGAGGAGACTATTTGCCGTGATTCCACTTGACTAATAGCGTGCAACTCTTCCAAAGCTCTGCCGGTTCCAATAGCGACGCATGATAAAGGATCATCCGCCACGTAGACGGGGATGTCGGTCGCCACGGACAGAAGCTTATCCAAACCTCTGAGGGATGCGCCTCCTCCCGTGAGCCAGATGCCTCTCTGGATGATATCCGCTGAAAGCTCGGGCGGAGTGCGTTCCAAAACGTGCTTGACTCTATCTATGATTTGCGTGACGGGCTCCGAAAGCGCCTCTCTGATCTCTTCGGAGGTCACTTGGATGGTGCGAGGCAGACCAACCACCTGATCCCTTCCTCGCACGTCGTACACCAACTCCTGTTCCAAAGTGTATGCAGCGCCGATCTGTATCTTGATTTCCTCTGCGGTTCGATCTCCGATCATCAAGTTGTATGTGTTCTTGATGTGGCGCATGATAACCTCATCCATTTTGTTCCCGCCGACGCGCAAGCTTTCGGAAAGCACGATTCCGCCCAAGGAGATCACCGCGATATCCGTCGTGCCGCCGCCTATATCCACAACCATGTTCCCGCCAGGATTGGAAATGGGGAGTCCCGCTCCAATCGCAGCCGCCATGGGCTCCTCGATAGTGTACGCGTCTCCTGCTCCCGCCTCTTTCGCCGCCTGCAGCACGGCGCGACGTTCCACACTGGTTACACCGGATGGGACGCACACCAGAACACGCGGTTTGAAAATCTTTTTACGCCCCACGACTTTGCGTATGAGATGTTCCATCATTTTGGCGGTGGTGGTGTAATCCGCGATGACTCCGTCGGAAATGGGGCGAATGGCTGTGATATTGCCGGGAGTCCTCCCGAGCATAAGGCGAGCCTCCTCCCCCACGGCAAGCACTCTGCCCGTATTCGCCGCGATGGCGACCACCGATGGCTCTCTAAGAACAATACCCTTGCCGCGTAGATAAACTAAAATGTTCGCGGTGCCAAGATCGATACCGATTTCAGGCGTTAGAGAGAACAAACCTTCAAACCTTCCCAGCTCTCTTCGGAGCCTCTGCAAATGCTCGCTCCAAGCTCAGCTAATTTACCCACATAGTTTTCATAGCCTCGATCGATATGTTCGATTCCGGCGATTTCCGTTTCACCTTCCGCCGCTAGCGCCGCGCATATTAAGGACGCGCCCGCCCGCAAATCCGTCGCAGTGACAGGAGCTCCGGTTAACCGTTCCACGCCGGTGATAACCGCAGTTCTACCTTCCACCTTGATATTGGCTCCCATGCGGTTCAATTCGTTAACGTATCTGAATCGGCTTTCATATACGTTTTCCGTGATGACCGATGTTCCGTTTGCGATGCTGAGCAGGGCTGCAATGGGCTGATGCATATCGGTTGGAAATCCCGGATGGGGCATCGTTTTAATGTTAATGCCATTAAGCCGCCCGTTACATCTCACCCTCAACCCGTTGAAATCCTCGGTCACTTCCGCGCCAGCTTCGACAATCTTGCTGATCATAGGTTTCATATGGGAGTATACCGCGTTTTGCAGCTTAAGGTCGCTGCGGGTTATTGCGGCGATTATGGCGAATGTTCCCGCTTCCATGCGGTCAGGAATAATGCTGTATTCACCGCCATGCAGGCGCTTTTTACCGCTAATCCTAATCGTGGTCGTGCCCGCGCCTTGAATATCCGCACCCAGGCTGTTTAAGAAGTTCGCTAAATCAACCACCTCCGGCTCCGTAGCGCAGTTATCAATTGTGGTGTCTCCCTCGGCAAGCGTTGCGGCAGTCATAAGGTGTTGAGTCGCTCCTGCGCTCTGAAAATCGAAATATATGGAGTTTCCGTGCAAAGAGTTGCATTCGGCGGTGTAGATGCCATGCTCGGTGTGTAGGGATGCACCAAGTCGTTTTAATCCCTCGATATGGAAATTGACCGGTCGGGCGCCGATATCGCACCCTCCGGGGACGGGTACGCGCGCAAAGCCGAATCTAGCGAGCAGGGGGCCTAACACGGAAAACGAGGCGCGCATCTTGCTTACTAGTTCATACGGAGCTTCAAGACAATGGATATTTCGAGGATCAATCGTGACGGTGTTCCTATCAACGAATCGCGTGGAAGCCCCCAAGCCGTTCAAAAGCTCCACCATGATCTGGGTGTCCAAAATGCGGGGCACGTTGTACAGGGTGACAACGTCTTCGGCGAGTATCGCCCCCGCCATAATCGCCAAAGCGGCGTTTTTACTTCCGCTTATCCGCACAACCCCGGAAAGTTTCCTGCCTCCGTTGATAAATAACTTTTCCAATGATAGCCAGCCTCCCTTTAAACTTGTGCATCGGAATCCGATTTAAAAGAACAAAAACAAGAGTAACCGCGTTAAATTGATTTCATGATGATTTATCGCTTTTCACAATACAGTATACTGGATAGTTCAATTCCATGTCAAATTCATGATATAGGGCGTATGCAACCTATGGCGGGTTAGATGAAAATTGCCGGGGTGATTTTGCAAAAAGCCCGAGCAGCTTTCATCTCACCATGGGGGGAGGGAAAGAATGAGTGAAAAATGAACGATTCGCCTGTAACTTCTACGGTGAAAATCTCGTATATGTATTAATAAGCCGCTGAAAATTTTCATAATTTGTCTTGACAAACCGTTGATGCGGACGTATTATTAGATAGCTGTAATAGATACGAGGACAGAGGGAAGCGCACACATCAACCCGTTCGAAATTCCATTGACCAGTTAGCCGAAAGTTACCTTTCGACATCACTTAACGAAAGAATGACTGTGTGGACGGCATGAAGATGTCGTTCCGTGTTCAACTAACGTTTTGTTGAGATGTGGTTGATCCACTTTTTCAAACTGCAATCATGTTAAAAAGATCAACGCGATAAATTGTCGAAGGAGTAAAGACAATGTGGAATTCACCGGAAAATGATCAGTTTGCGGAAGAACTGTATTTGGCGGGAGAGAAGGTGCCATCAGGTGTTTACAGGCAGATTGGCGGCAATCGTGAGGTTCGTCTCGAAAAGGAGGATTTTTTACCCGCCAGCTTGGATGGACGTGTTGCCTGTTACATGAGAGTGAATATGACTTGGGAGCAATTGAGGCAACACGCGGCTTGAGGATGAATATAGTTGTTGAACGGATGCAAAAGATGAGTTCCTGATCCTGAAATCAGGAACTCATCTTTATATGCTGTCCGGTATTCCGATAATTTTCAGCTCCTCGCGGGCTCTATCTATCTGAGGGATTAAAATGTTTCGCACTTCCTCCACGGTCAATCCGCTTCGAGCCAACGCCTCGTTTAAAAATTTAGGTCGATCCTCCGCCAGCAAAAGATCGATGGTGGATATGTTCAGTGTTTCGGAAACAAGTCCCAAGGATGGGGCGATTCGATGGATATCCTCCTCGGTTTTGGCGCGTAACATTTTCCGGGCGATATCCAAATCCTTCTCGGCTCTTTCCAAGGGAGCGAGGAGCAGAAGGTATTCATTCAATTTCTCCTGTATGAGTTCGCCTTCATCCATCATTGCCGTTCTCCTCGCAGGGTGTTCTCTCCGCATACTCACCCATGCGTCTGAGTCTCTGATACCTTGTTTCGATCAAAATGTCAATGCTCGGAAATGAATCCAACTTATTCAACGAGGTCAAAAGAGATGTTTTTATCGTCTCCGCCATGGTGACGGGGTCTCGGTGAGCCCCTCCCAAAGGCTCCGGGAGGATATCGTCTATCACTCCGAGAGCGAGAGCGTTTGAAGCGGTTAGGCAGAGCGATTTTGCAGCCTCGCTCGCCCGGGATTTGTCGTGCCAGAGAATGGCGGCGCATCCTTCCGGCGAAATCACCGAGTAAATCGAGTGTTCCAACATGGACACATGATCTCCAACTGCGAGACCGAGAGCGCCGCCGCTTCCTCCTTCGCCAATGATCGTGACTATGATGGGCGTTTTCAACAATGAGAACTCACGAAGATTATGCGCGATAGCTTCGCTCACACCCAATTCCTCCGCATGCAGATCCGCAGCGGCGCCGGCGGTATCCACGAAGGTGATCAAAGGCATATGGAATCGTTCCGCCAACTGCGCCAAACGTAACGCCTTACGGAAACCTTCCGCGTGCGCGCTGCCGAAATTGCGTCTCTGTCGCTCTTTGATGTCACGACCCTTTTGCTGCCCGATCACCATCACAGGTCGATTTTCCAATAGCGCCGGGCCACCAACGATGGCTTCATCATTTGCCGCCAGCCTGTCTCCGTTTAACTCGAAAAAATCATCGAAAATCAAACGAATGCAATCCAGGGAATAGGGTCGATCCTTATGACGCGCTATCTGCGTTTTCTCCCACGGCGAGAGATTTTTATAAACCCGCACCATTACTTGGTGCAGTTCCTCTTCCAACTCAGCGATTTTCGCCGAAAGATCGATGCCCTCACGAAGCGCCTCTTCATGTCTTTGAGGGGACTTTAGCTCCCGGATAAGATTTTCCACCTCCGCAATGGGCTTTTCGAAATCGAAAACGTCACCTATCATTGTGCCGCCTCCCATCAAATAGTTTTAGAAGCAATGCTATCGCGGGTCTAATCTCCTTGCGTGGAAGGATTCGATCCACCATTCCATGTTCCGCCTGAAATTCGGAGGTTTGAAAGTTATCGGGCAGGTTCACGCCGGCATCCTGATTGCCAACTCTTCTGCCGGCGAAACCCACGATGGCGCCCGGCTCTGCAAGGATAATATCTCCCAAACTGGCGTAACTGGCATATACGCCTCCCGTGGTTGGATCGGTGAGAACGCAAATGAAAAGGACGCCTTCCTCCCGTAATTTCCCGGCGGATGCCGAAGTTTTAGCCATCTGCATGAGGGAGAGAAGCCCCTCCTGCATTCTGGCGCCGCCCGAAGCGGTGAAGAGAATAACCGGCAGACGATGAGCAAGCCCATACTCCATCGCTCGCGAAATGCGCTCACCCACCACAGACCCCATGGATCCGCCCATGTAGCCGAAATCGGACACCCCAATTACAACCGGTCTGTTATCGATAAAGGCTGTGCCTGTAATAATGGCTTCGCTCAGTCTGGTGTTAGTTTGCGCTTTCTCAAGCTTTGCAGGGTACTCCGGGAAATGAAGAGGGTCTTTTGAAAGGATGTGTTCATTCAAAGGTTGAAAGGATCCTTCATCGACGGTTATTTCTATTCTTTCATATGCGGATAGTTTATGGTGAAAACCGCATTTCGTGCAGACCTTTGCGTTTCTTTCAAAATCCTTCACAAAAAGAATCTCATTGCATCGCAGGCATTTTGTGACAATTCCTGCGGGGATATTCGTAGAGCTTTTATCGCCGGTCGGCTTCCGACTGAACCATCCGCTTCTCACCATATTTCCCTCTCCTTGGTCAAATAAAGAGTGCAATTTCCAAGTATAATAAAACCATTGAATCCGTGATGTGTCATATTCCATCATATTCCTGCATCCAGCTATGCAGACGATTTACAATCAGATACGCACGCATGCTGTGACGCAAATCGATACTATTTTCTTAGGGGCATCCATGAACCTGACCGACATACGAAAACAGATAGATGAAATTGATGAGCAGTTAATCGAATTACTCAATCAACGCGCACGCTTCGCTCAGGAGGTAGGGATGCACAAAGAGCGCACGCGTGCACACTATTTTACCCCTGAACGAGAGGAAATCGTATATAAGCGAGTTCAAAGCCTGAATAAGGGGCCATTATCGAACGAGGCGGTGCGCAACATCTATCGTGAAATCATTTCAGCCTCCCGCGCACTTGAAAAGCCTTTGAAAATCGCCTATCTAGGACCGGAAGGCACCTATTCTCATTATGCATCCCTTCTCAAGTTCGGAGGTTGCGCGGAATATGTTCCGGTGGATTCCATCACCGAGATATTCGCCTGTGTGGAACGACGTCATGCGGATTACGGAGTGGTTCCCGTGGAAAACTCCCAGGCGGGCGTGATTCCGGAGACTTTGGATACTTTTATGGAATCCAATATGCATATCGTATCGGAATTATACATCCCGGTGATTGTCAACCTCGCTTCTCATTGCAAAAACCTCAATGATATAAAGTTGGTGTTCTCACACCCGCAACCGAAGGCGCAATGCAAACTATGGCTGAGAAGCAATCTGCCAAATGCGGAGATTGTTGAAACCCCAAGCACTTCCCGCGCGGCGGAGATGGCGGCGGAAACCCCTGACAGCGCGGCTTTGTGTCCTCGCATAGCGGCGGAACGATCCAACCTGCCGATATTGGTGGAGCACACGGAGGACAATCCCGGAAATCGCACTCGATTTATCGTAATAGGGGACAATGAACCTGAAAAGACAGGTCAGGATAAGACATCCCTTATGTTTTCCTTGCATCATCAGTCCGGGGAGCTTTACAAAGCCATTGGCGCCTTCGAGAAATATGATGTCAATATGACGATGATTGAATCGCGACCGGCTCGTTTGGGGGGATGGGAGTATATGTTCTACGTGGACATACAAGGGCATATCAAAGATCCACAGGTTGCGAAGGCGATTGACATGCTTGCCTCGCATGCGCGTTTTTTGCGCGTGCTTGGATCCTATCCTGCGGCGGAATAGTTGGAAGCCATTCATTTCGCAGGATTGTCTATTGATTCATCATGTTTCCGATGATGTCTGGCAGTTCATGCAACGATCGGATCGTGCGGATACCCTCGGGAGCGGAATTCGATGTATCATTGCGCAGCCAAATCAGATTTTCAATTCCCGCCTCTTTCGCCCATAGCAGGCAACGCAACTGATCGTCCAAAACGATGGAATCGCTGGGGTTTGCACCGATCGCGGATGTTATTCGACGATAAAATTCCGGGCCTTCCTTGGCGCAATCCACCAAGTCGGGCCCGAATTTGCTTTCAGTAAAGCTTTCAATTCCGGCGCCGATAAGAGCCGCCAAAAGGTAATCCGATTCCTGGCTTGATGCCAATTGAATGCGGACGCCCATTTCAAAAAGTCGTTGGAGAGTGTCGTAGGCTTCCGGAAACGCCGCGTTGCAAGCCGTCAAAGCTTCGAATTGTAATCTGGAGGCGAGTTCCGACGGGGTTTCGGAGGTTTTCAAGGATAGATTCATCACTTTGCATGCATCCAAAAGAGCGCGAGCCCGCTCCTCTTTTATCCACTCGCGATAACCGGTCAGGCTGGCGTTTTCATTGTATCTTTCCTTGTACCTGTTCAACGAATTGCTCAACCCTCTCCGCACCGCTCGCTCCCAATCACCATCCCCGCCTGCAATTTCACGGGGCAGCAATTGACACAGTTCCTTAATGTACTCCTCCGTCAGATCAGCCTGACACGAAAGCGTATCATCGAAATCCGTGAAAAGGAATACCTCTTTGCTTATCATAGAATTATCCACCCTTTGCTGTTTTCGAACCTCTCCTACGCCACGTTCTTGGATTGCCTTTGGATGATTCGTCCGGGAGTTGCCTAATTCGCCTGGAAGGCGGATCCTTTAAGATTCCGTATCGCGTTAACCGGCTCCTATTCAATAACCTCGGCTAAGTGCGAATTGTGGCTCTCCGGCGCCACCTTAATTTGGAAGAGTGCACCCTATCCATTTTTCCGCATTATGCCTGCAGATCAACGGATAAGATGATGCCGTATGCACTTTTCTCTGAACAGGTTTATCGCTTCCTGTTTGATTGCCGACAAATCGTATTGCATGATATCGAAAAGATACTCTCTTGTTTGAGAAAGCGGCAAATTCATTTTACGCGACGACTCCTTGGCAAGTTGTTCCAAGTTTCTCAATCCCCATTCCTTCGAGGCTAAAAGAATTTCATGCAAATCCTGTTTTGGAGGCAAGGTTTCCAGCCACGCCGCGTAAACGAATGGCAACCCGGTCAGTTCCTTCCATGCTTGTCCAAGGTCAAGAATATGAGTGGCGGGGGAATCAAACAGCTTGAGATCGCCGATGATGAGGCAAGCATCGCATTCCTTCAACATCTCTTCGGGGTTGGGGGGCATGGAGAAATATACCGGTTTTATGTCAATTAATTCGGCAAGAACGATGCGTGTCAACGCTGCGGATGTGAGGGAACTCGTATCCAGCGCCACGGTGCGAATATCCTTGAAGGTTTTTTTTGAAAAAAGCCTGACGCTTTTCACCGAACCGTCGGCGGAAACGGAGATGTTCGGCACAATGGCGATATTAGGGTTTTGAAAGGATTCGAATATGGAGACCATTGCGACATCCAAGTTACCTGCGCGTAAATTCGCGGCTAACTGAGAAGGAACTTGATAGTTGATGGACAGATCAAAGGAACAGTCCGAGGATTCAAACCATGCGCTTAACGGTACTCCGTTCAAATAGGGCACGCAACCGATGCGATATGATGATGTCACCTAATTTCTCCGAAGGATTGATGGCGATGATGGCGAGGATTTTGGTTTTGACGACAGGAACTTAAATGAAGCCCTCAATCCGATGTCAACGAGCATGCAAGCGAAAGTTATTCGCCGTCCTTTCAATGCCTGAATAGTCTGTCAAGGATCACAAAGGCGAAAAGGCTGACGCTAATCCAACCATTCAGCGTGAAAAAGGCTAAGTTAAGTTTACTGATATCCGTGGGACTAACCAGAGAGTGTTCGTAATAGATGAGAGCGCCCACGGTGAGCACGCCGAGATAATAAACAAAATGGAGTCCGCATAAATAGCCTATCCATACAAGAAGGAGCAGCATCACTGCGTGCATCAATCTGCTGAGGTTCAATGCAACCCCTTTGCCCAACTTGCAGGGAAGCGAATGCAAACCGCAGGTGGTGTCAAAATCCACATCCTGGAGGGCGTAAATGATATCAAACCCGCCAATCCACAACATGACAGTCGCCCCTAAAAGCAATGAGGGAATGGATATGGTTCCCATAACCGCGATCCACGCCCCCAAGGGTGCAAGTCCGATGGCGAACCCCAATGCGAAATGAGACAAGGAGGTGAACCGCTTGGTGTAGGAGTAACCCAGTAACGCCACCAAGGCAAGCGGGGATAGCAGAAAGCAGATCATGTTTATCCGCCATGCGGCGAGGATGAAGAGCACGGACGAGACTATTGTGAAAATAGCCACTTGTCCCACGCTTAACAGCCCTGCGGGTATCGCGCGGTTGGAGGTGCGAGGGTTTCCAGCGTCGTACGAGGCGTCCACAATACGGTTGAAAGCCATCGCGGCGCTTCGAGCGGCGACCATGGCGACAATCACCCAGAAAATCACTCTTCCAGGGGGAATATCGTGAGGCATGTTTTTCGCGGCCAGAATGAGGCTGATCATAGCAAATGGAAGAGCGAAAATGGAGTGCTCGAATTTAATCATTTCCAGGATCACACGGATTTGATTAAATCCTCCGTTTATTGTTCCTTCGTTTCCTCTTGAAATCGCCATTGCGGCATCACCTTTTGATCAACACCGAGATTTTGAAGTATGCGGGCGATTATAGTGTCCACCAAATCCTCAACTGATTTCGGGTTGTAGTAAAATCCAGGGGAGGCGGGAAGTATGGTTGCCCCCGCTTCCGCAAGCTGGGTTAAGTTTCTCAAGTGAACCAGGTTAAGAGGAGTCTCCCTTATAACCAGTATCAGCTTTCTTTTTTCCTTCAAGCACACATCAGCCGCGCGGGTCACCAGATCATCGGATATGCCATTCGCGATACGGCCAGCGGTTCCCATCGAACAAGGGACGATGACCATTCCATCGTGTCTGAATGATCCGCTTGCGGGAGGGGTGAAGAAATTGGTACGGTCCAAAATCTCGAACTTATCCGCACCCTCTTTGAAATACTCTTTCCACTCCTTTGATGAGGGGGAGAGCGGGAAATTCAGTTCCGTTCGCGCCACCTGCGTTGCTTGTTCGGAATAGGACAGATATATTTTTTCAAATAGAAGTGACGCCTCCCTTAAAAAACGCAAGCCGTAAATCACTCCACTTGCACCCGTGATGGCGACCACAAGCCTTCCCGTCAATTGATGAGGCGTCCTTTCTTTTATAATACGTTCTATTTAATCATTTTACCTATGTTAAGTCAGATAAATGTGAAATTATCTTCATATCAAGGAGTTGCATTTCTTTTCAGGCTGTAGTTTCGACATATTTTCATGGATATGAACGCGGAAACCACTCCCAATATCGCCCCCCCCAGAACATCCAACGGCCAGTGATAGGCAAGATAGATACGCGACAAACCAATGGAGAACGCCGCGAACCATAATAATGCAACAACCGTCTTGTTGGTGCGATGGAAAAGCATAGTAGCGACGGTCGCCATGGCGAAAGATGTCGTCGCATGGCCGGATGGAAAACCATAAACCTTCAAGACCGGCATACCGGGAACTCTATAAACGATCACATTCAGGAATTTTCCGGCAAGATGTTGATTATGATAAAACCACCAGGGACGTTGACGCGAGACGAACTCCTTGATCGTATCCGCCGCTAACCCTCCGATGATAAAACAGACGAGTAAGGGAGACACCCACTCTCGTCTCCGATAGATAGTCAGCCATAGGCTTTTCCAGAACCCGGCGAAATGAATCTCCCGTTTGATCGCCCCCAACGCAATGGCGATGAGCAACACGATGCAAGCCTGCACGCCTCCGAGCCCAAGATTTGTGGTTTTGGAAAAGTATATATCCAAAAAAGGATTTTTCAGACCGTGATTGATCTCCAAAAAGAGGGTGCGATCCCAATGTGTCGCTATCAAATCCAAGTGATGCATCTATAACCCCAGTTTTGGCCATAGTTCGTCAATTTTCCTAACGATCTCCGGCGACATTTCTATGACATTCGGCCATTCTCGCGTGTAACCTTCGGCGGGAAGTTTTCGAGTGCAGTCAAAACCGATTTTCGATCCGAACCCCATCGCGCGGGAGGCGTGGTCGAGGACGTCTATGGGCCCCTTTGAAAGCAACATATCCCTTTCAGGATCGATGTTATTGGCGATGCGCCAAATGCATTCCCGCATATTTTGCACATCGACTTCCTCATCGAAGACAAATATCATTTTGGTAAACATGAGTTGACCAAGGCCCCACAATGCGTTCATCACCTTGAAAGCGTGTCCGGGATACCGTTTGCGAATGGAAACGAATGCGAGGTTGTGGAAGCATGCTTCCACGGGTAGATTCATATCCACCAGCTCCGGAACCATCATCCGGACCAAGGGGAGGAAAATACGCTCCACCGCCTTGCCCATCCATCCATCCTCCATCGGGGGTTTCCCGACAATGGTGCACGGATAGACCGGATTTTTCCGATGCGTGATGGCGGTTACATGAAAAACCGGATAGGGTTCCACCAAGGTGTAGAATCCGGTATGGTCGCCGAAAGGACCCTCCGGTCGTCGCTCAAAAGGATCGACATATCCTTCCAAAATCATTTCGCAATCCGCAGGCGCCAGAATGTCGATGGTTTTGCACTTCACCATATTGACAGGTTTTTTACGAAGAAAGCCCGCGAACATCATCTCATCCACATTTGGCGGAAGCGGCGCCAGGGCGCTGAAAATGATTGCCGGATCCCCTCCCAGCGCCACGGCGGCTTGGATCTTTTGACCTCGCGATTCGCTCTTTCGGTAATGCTCCGCTCCGGTTTTATGAAGTTGCCAGTGCATGCCTGTGGTGTTGCGGTCGAAAATCTGTATTCTGTACATGCCCGTGTTGCGTTTTCCGGTTTCAGGATCATACGTGAATACAAGCGGAAGCGTGATGAATGCTCCGCCATCCTCCGGCCAACATTTCAACACGGGTATTTTGGTTAGATCCACCGCATCCCCCTCCTCCACTACCTCCTGGCAGATTCCCGAGGACACCGTTTTAGGGGAGGACGACGCCAAGCGACCAAGGCGGGGGAGCATGCGGAGCTTGTTCATGATTCCTGCGGGGGGTTCCGGCTTAACCAATGCCGAAATTTCGTTTGCAATCTCTTCGTAATCATCCACCCCCAATGCCATGGACATGCGTTTACGTGAACCCATGGTGTTTATGGCGACAGGAATGTCATAGCCAGTGGGGTTTTCAAAGAGAAGCGCCTTTCCGCCATCGGGGCTCTTCATCACTCGATCGGCGATTTCGGTTATCTCCAAATTGGGGCTTACTGACTCGGATACTCTCTTGAGCTCTCCTGCGCTTTCCAAATGAGACAGGAAATCCTGGAAATGCAGATATGCCATAACCGCTCCTTGATGGAAATGGGATGATTATTGAACGTAGTTTCTATATCATACCCCACCCATGGAGAGTTCCCATACTTTGCCAGGAGCAATCCAGTCCAAGGGCTTGGATTGTGTCATAATAAAAGGGATTTATAAGCCGAAGTTGAGAGATTTTGATTGTAAAGTTTCGCTTCCCGAAGGAGTTATCTATGCGATTGCGTTCCCGAATGGTTCTTTGTTTGATTCTCCCTTTTTGCCTGACGCTATGCGGAAAATCATATGCATTGGGGGAACCCGCCAATCGCGTACAGTGTTACACCGCTTGGGATTCCCAATATTTTTACGCAGCATTCCTGGTGCATAAGCCTAATCTGGTGGGTTCGCAGTCCGCTCCGTTCGGAGATCCAACCAAGGACGATAGCGTGGCGGTTTTTCTGCAACTTGAAAACGGTCCGGTCGGCACAAAGCGGTCCGACAAATCCGTGGAGATGGCGGTGAGCGCTGCGGGCGGGGCTCAGCTCTACAGGGGTGCGAACGCCACCCCCTTGAAAGGGGTGCAGGATTTTATCACGCTGAAGGATGGCGATAAGGCGGTGTTTAAATACGCTGTGACAACCCATGGCACATTGAATCAGCCCGGCGGGGTTGATAACAGCTACACCGTGGAATTAGCCATTCCCTGGGTGGAATTGGGAGGGCCGCCCAATCCTGGTGAAAAGATGCTATTTAACGTGGTCGCGTTCAGTGCGGATCCTGAATCGCCTGCGGTAATGAGTCTCTCCCCAAAAATCACCACTCTTTCCCAAGTCCAAAATCCCTCTCTTTGGGACGAGATCGTGTTTGTAGATTCCCCTGTGAAAAGCGTTCCATCCGCACCAAACGCCAAGGTGTGCGCTCGCGTGGTGAACGCCAAACCGTTGATCGATGGACATATCACGGAGGGGGAGTGGAATGAACTCACGGCGTTCGGGTTCGCCAGCCTCGGAAACGGTAAAACGGTGAGCGTCAACCCGAATCTTGGCGAGGCAAGGGTTCGTCCCGAGGTGCAAGTTCATCCGGGCGGAACCATGATCACGCCTCCAGCTCCGTATACAACCAAGCCGAGAACCGCCCCTTTTAAGGGAGCGGCGCCGAAATGGACCTTCGCCAGATACTTTTATAATATTCAAAATGACCCGAGGAAATCGGCTCCTTTGACCCCCATCGTCTCATCCGATGGCATGTCCTTGATCGCGAACCATTACGCGGAGGGGTGCGGGTCGTGGATAAGTTACGATCGCATCGGATGGCAGCTTAGCCAGTTGACATCCCTGCGTAACGCCGGTGTCGAGGTGGCGTTGCCGGTTTTTAAAGCGGACATGCAATCGCGCCACAGCTACGCCCGACGAGGCTTGATGACCATGGTGGCGGCGTTGAACAACCTATCGGATCGCGGCAAGGAGTACCCACTCGTGGCGATGTATCTTGATACGCCATCCTTCGTGGATTTGCAGATTGAGAGAACCGGCAACGCCGAACTTCCCGACTTGACAAAGGAGGAGGTTCAAGCCGAAGTATACGCCGCCGTCAAGGAGTTCTTTACCCTCGTGCCAAGCAAGTTTTGCGCCGAAGTTAATACCGGAGGCATTCCCGCCGATATTCTGTTTCTCTCTAACGCAAGTGCATTTTCAGCAATGGACCAATCCGCCGTCAACTATTTGCGTTCCCATTTCGCAGCGGATTTTGGCAGAGACCTGATCATCATTGGCGATAGCGGATTTAAAGGGAAATTGCAACTGGATGGTTATTTCGGTGACGCATACTCCTCCGGTTACGCCGAGGATGACGGAGGGCCGATAAAAATAGCAAGCGTCTCTCCAGGATATGATGGTACCGTCGCATCTCCCAATCCTACGAATAACTATCATTCAAGAGAAGCCGGCGCCCGATACAAGAACGCATGGAACAAGGCGTTAGCGGCGAAATGCAACTGGGTGATGATACAGGATTGGAACAACTACGTTTTCGGCACGGAGGTGGAGGCAAGCATGGAATATGGGCTGGAATACATGGATTACACCCGTGTGTTCACCCGCATGTTTGAGTCACAGGACGCCATGCCTGTGTCGGTGCTGAACGAGGACATTCCGGAGGCGTGCGTGGCGGGAAAAGATTATGTCGTCCATCTCGTGCAGGAAAATATGGGAGTTAATCTCTTGCCCGCCCAAAATGACGGCATGGTCTTCCAATGGCAACCTGTAAAACCCGGAGGTCAATCCTATCAATCCGTTTCCATGTTAACTTTTCCGCTTTATCCCACAGTGACCACTCGAATGAAATACGTCTTGTCCACTCCTAAAACTCCCGGGGATTACATCCTTACCGGAGAGATCGCCGAAGTGAATAAGAAAGGGGAGGTGACGAAGACGATCTCGGGAGTTAACGGGTCACCTTGGATACTCCGCTTGGATGTGCACGTCGCTGACAAACCCGACGCTTCATTGCAGCAGTGGTCCGCCACGGTAATTCGGTCTAGCCTACCATCCACTCTGGAGACCGATGGAGCTTACACCGCTCAAGTGACATTGAGAAACGATGGCTTCGCAACTTGGCAAAAATCAGCCGGTTCCGTGATTTGCGGTCAATTATGGAAGATGCCTCTGAACCCCGATGGTTCCGGGGCTGATACTCCGGTGGATATGGCGGATGCAAGCGTCGCGCTCCCCAATGATGTGCCCCCCGGCGCCGAGGTGCAAGTATCCGTGCCGATAGTCCTGAGCGACGGAAACGGCAGCCCATTACCGCAAAACACACTGTCGGATGATTGGACCTACCTTCTTCGCTGGGGCTTTTCCGTAAAACATGATAGCGACCAGGGCGCCATGAGCCATGGCTCTGCCGTGATGTTAATTGGAGCCGATATCGGAGCGCAGTTTACGGTGGATATGACTCCTAGCGAACTTCCGGCTCAATATCGCCTGCCAATAAAAATCGACGTTTGCAATATGGGACCGCAAATATGGCGTCACGACATGGCTTTTATTGGATATCATTGGTATTACCTGGATGGAACTCCCGTGGTATGGGAGGATGAGCTCACACCTATACGACATGATCTGCTTCCCGGGCAAGGGACTTCGGATATGCTGGCTTGGATTACCGCCCCTCCGAACGATGGTTACTATTGGTTGGAGTGGGATGTGAAGGTGGGACAGACCTGGTGCTCAACCACCCCGGCGGTGCGACCATTTGAGACCACCATGCACCTCATCCATGTGATAAACGGTCAGTTAAGCTTCATAGATTTGAGCAAGTATTACAACATGGAAGTGACTGAAAGAGGCAATCCGCAAGATAAGGGGGCTTTGAATTCCGAAGGGGTTGCGATTCCATCGGAACTAGTGCCGCCCTATTCCACAGGATATGTCGCACCCTCCACGATGTGGCTTCCCGTATTGGGAACCGGCACGCAATCGCCCAGAAGGATTAGCTTCCAATGGGGGCCGAAAGGCGAGGGTGAGAAAAACGCGATCAGCTGCGCAGGACAAAAAATCATGGTACCCTATAAGAGCGGAGTGAATGTTCCCTTGCGGTACCTGCATGTTTTACTCACGACTACGGAACCGAATATCACCGCAGCGTTTACGCTGATGTTCTCTGATGGTTCTCAACAATATTTCTCCTTGCCGTTTAGTCTTTACACCGGCAAACCAAAATACGGCGAGGAGTTGGGTTGGTTCTGCCGTTACAGCAGGACACAATTCGGTGACCTGTTGAACAAACCGCTCTTCCTGTTTCATTTGAAGATACCCATCAGCGACCAGACGAGCCTTACCGAGGTGATATTGCCAAATGCACCAGCAATAAAAATATTCGCAATGACAGCGGAGAAATAAGCCATGAATACATCATTGTTTTCGGAGATCGAACTCGCTCCGGCGGATCCCATACTTGGACTGACCGAAGCCTTTAACAAGGATCCAAATCCTGCAAAGGTTAATCTTGGAGTAGGAGTGTACCAGGATGAAACAGGCAAGGTGCCTTTGCTTGAAGTTGTTCGAGAATGCGCCTTGAAATGGGTTCAGACGGAAACCACCAAGGGGTATTTGCCAATAGACGGAATACCCGCGTATACGAAGGGGATACAGTCCCTGTTATTCGGCGATGATTCCGAGGTGATATCCGAGGGAAGAGCCGTTACCATTCAAGCCTTGGGAGGAACGGGGGGATTGAAGGTCGGTGCGGATTTTATCAAAAAGTTTTTCCCCCAATCGGAAGTTTGGATCAGCGATCCGAGTTGGGAAAACCACAGGGCTCTCTTTGAATCCGCCGGTTTCAAAGTAAACACCTATCCCTATTATGACCCCGCCACGCACGGCTTGAATTTCAGTCAAATGATCAAATCACTGAATTCGCTTCCATACGGAAGCGTGGTGGTTCTGCACGCCTGTTGTCACAATCCCACGGGGGTGGATCCAACGGAAGAGCAATGGGAGATCATCACCGATCTGTTCGCGCACTCCTCGCGGAAGTTGATCCCTTTCATTGATTTCGCGTACCAAGGGTTTTCCCAAAGCGCCGAGGAGGACGCCTATTCTGTGCGCCTTTTCGCCAAGAAGGGAATCCCTTGCTTAATCGCCAACTCCTTTTCGAAATCCTTCTCCCTCTATCGCGAGAGAGTTGGCGGGTTGACCGTACTCACCTCCTCCTCGGAGGAATCGCGGAATGTGCTGAGTCAATTAAAGAGAGTGATAAGAACCAACTATTCCAATCCATCCTCGCATGGCGCCCAAGTGGTGGCGATGATATTGGGAGACCCAGCATTGCGCGCTCGGTGGGAGACGGAATTGGCTGGAATGCGGGATCGGATTCGTAAAATGCGCAAGCTTTTTGTGCAGGGGCTTCAGGATGTCGGTGTAAAGGGCGATTTCAGTTTCATCACGAATCAAAACGGCATGTTTTCCTTTACCGGTCTTTCCCCCGAACAAGTGGAGAAATTGAGGGATGAATACAGCATCTATATGGTTCGGAGCAGCCGCATATGCGTCGCCGCGATGAATGAAAAAAATGTCGGTTACATCTGCAACGCCATAGCGGCGACGATGAAGTGAACAGGGTGAGCCTGAACCCCCTCATGGCATAAAAAGACACAGATATAGCGTCACATGCACCGTCGTATTTGTGTCTTTATGCGTTCTTATTCGAGCACGTCCACAACGATTTTATCGTTGGTGTAGATGCATATTTCCGAAGCGATGCGCATCGCCTCCTCGACGATTTCGCGCGGTTGCATATTCGTGTTGGCAACTAACGCCCTTGCGGCGGCGAGAGCGTAGGCGCCGCCTGAACCGATGGCCGTGACACCGTCATCCGGTTCGAGAATATTACCATCTCCGGAGAGGAGATACACTTTCTCCCTGTCGGCTACGATCATCATCGCCTCCAGACGTCTAAGGATGCGATCCGTTCTCCATTCCTTTGCAAAATCGACCGAGGCTCGGGTGAGATTGCCCCCCGCAGCTTCCAACTTGGATTCGAACTTGTCGGATAAAGCCTGGGCGTCGGCGACGGAACCCGCAAAACCGGCAAGAATCTTGTTTTGATACATCCTTCGTATTTTGCGCGCCGTATGCTTGATCACGGTATTTTCCAGAGTAACCTGACCGTCGCCGGCGATAGCGGTGACCCCATTGCGTGTGACTGCAACGATAGTGGTGGAACGAATCATATTTCCCCCTATTTATGAGGAAATCTGCCTGAGTCCATATTCAGGCAGATTTCATGTCTTTCGTAAAGGCATTATACCTCACAAGACTATTGCATCCTGCGTCTTCTTGCGATATAAATTTCCATCAGGACATCCTCGGTATCCTTTTCAGTCAGATGCGCCCAATGGTAGGGATGCTCCATAATCTCCTCGATCGTGCTAACGTCAAGTCCGCTAATCAACGGCAGATTTAAACCTTCACGATTGTATGCGGCGACAACGTCAAGGTGGTACCGTCTGACATGTTTTTTTACGGCGGTCATGTTGTCACCTCTTTTTCCAAAGAAAGTTATTTGAAACACACAGTTATATTATTGGATGCCTCAACACCTTCTTTATCTTTGAATGTGAAAAAGAAGCGCCGATAGGCAGATAGGTCTCAGCGATTCCGGTGTTCGCTTAAAAGGGCTCACCTGCAGCACGGCGCTTTTTATGGATTGGTAATCCACGCTTTTTCAATGTAATATATTCACTTTCCAGGGTAATTAGTTCCCGTGATAATAATTATTTTCACGATGATAGGGGGATATCGATCTCCAATAAGCGATCCGTAAGCGTAAACCGAATATGCGCGTCATATTGGTGGCTCGCTTGAAAAGCGATGGTTTTTTCGCTCCAATCTTTCGAGCGCAAAAGGTGAGAGGCGGCGAGCGTTCCGGGTCAAGCGATATTTGCTAGGAATGAATGCTATCCATTTCCTGAGTGAGGAGAGTGTAACTACGGTAGCGTCTTTCGGAAATACCGCCGGTCTCGACTGCGGCTTTCAGGGCGCAGCCTGGTTCCTGCAGATGCCTGCAATTGGAGAAATGACACAAACCCTTGTACGGTTCAAATTCCGGAAAGCAGTCGAAAAGCTCCTCGGGAGAGAGCTTAAGGAGATCAAGCTGTCTCAATCCAGGCGTGTCCGCCACCCAGGAGGTTGCGTTCACGGGAATTAACTGGGCTGTTGTCGTGGTGTGTTTTCCCTTGTATGTGACATAACCTATGTCCGATGTCTTCAGCTTGAGACCGGGAATGATTGCATTGAGTATGCTCGACTTGCCCACCCCGGACGGACCAACAAAGGCGGACACTTTCCCGTTCAACACCTCCTTCAACCTGTCTATCCCAATGGATTGCTTCACGCTAACGGAAATGACGAGGTATCCCAGTTTGCTCCAATCCTCGAAGATACCCTGCGCGTCCGGATTTGATGAGATGAGATCGTATTTATTGGCGACGATCACCGGCAGCAAGCCTTCAGCCTCCGCAGCCACAAGAAAGCGGTCCAGCTTCCAAGGATCCAAGTTCGGTTCGGCGTAGGCGAAAGTGATGAGCAACTGATCCAGATTGCACACCACGGTCTGTTCCACTCCCCGGAAACCCTGCCTCGTAAATCGCGAGGTTCTTGGCAGTACGTTTTCAATCACCGCCGATCCATTGCTTGTGGGTGTGAAGAGTACTCGATCCCCTACGGATAGTACATCCTTCGAGGGATGCTTTCTCACGCGAACAACCCGTCTCGAGAGACTTCCGCTTGTGGTGTATTGGAATTGTTTTTTGAGATTTCCTCTCAAGGTGCAGTGAAACAGTCGATTTTCGGAATGTACGGTGTAGATTCCATTGGACGCTCTTATTACTATGCCCTCGTGCACATAAAACCCCCTCTTTCGCATCGCGTATCCGTTCATTGGCGAGCATACAAATGAGTTTGATGAAAGGATATGCGGTTTGTCAACACCTCAACGGATAGATTGGCTCCCTGACGTCGAAGCGGTTGGGAAGCGGTCGAGCATGCCGTCAATGTCGCATAGGAATGCCTGATTTCAGTCAAACGTCTTCTTCCTCTCGGTGAAGCCTTTCAGAGATTGCGAAAAGAGGGGAATCGGTGATAAAATAATAAGGCATTCGTATCCTGCAGGCGGTTGGTGATGCATCATTGTGTTCTGAGCCAACGCCCATTAATCATGGAGCAGCGCTCGATATCGCCAAGTGGAAGCCCGAAAGGGAATCGCGAGGCTGATCGGTCTGCATCCGCCCGTGTTTATCGGGTTCAGCAACTCAGTGACACACGACGCCGCGGGGGAATGCAAAAGAGGGAAGACGAAAGTTTTCCCTCTTTTTAGGTTACAAGAGCCTAGTCCGGTAGTTTAGTCCTTGTAAGCGACCACCAAAGGTGATTTGGAATTGATGTGCGCACACCCATCGAAAGCGGTTCGACACAGCCAAAACCCGTCTCGCAGAGCCAATGCTTGTATTCCGGATAAGTGATGTGTTTTCTTCCTATGTTTTGACCAGCATATTCGGCGCGAAGAGCAGAGGCCACTCCGCCTCGGTACGGTCATCATTAGGAATTATATCCGCGATCACGATACGCCCTTTCGATTTTAGCGCTTTGAACAGCTTCTTGAAAAGAGTTCGAGAGGAGCGTTCCCCCTCCAAGTGTACGATATTTCCCAATATCGCCAAGTCGTAGCGATTTTCTCCGAATTACAGCGTTTTTAACTCTCCTGGCAGATAGCTATATTGTTCCGTCACTTCGTGACGTCTAACATATTCCCGAGTTAAATCCAGAACGCCCGGGAAATCCTGCGCTGTGATATGGGATTGAGGGGCAGCCTCGGCGATTGCGATGTCCCATTCGCCGGGAGGCGCATACCACATCCAACACTTGCAATCCATCCCCGGAGATTCCCGCTCCCAGCGCTTTGGCCGCTTGCTGCACAGGCTTGCGATTTAGCACATGCTATCCACGTACCAGGATAGGGGAAAATATCTCGGCGGTTTCCATGGATTCCACTTTCACTGCGGGTTTTCCCGTACGCACCACATCCTTCAATTGCGCCCAGCTATTCCAGAGCATGTCCCCATGCTCCATCATCGCCCCGATATAATCCGGACTTTCCCCAACTAGAAAGCGAGATGCGACCGGGGTGAGACTGTATCTTTCGTTCTTCTTCGTTAGGAGCTCGAACCCCGTCAGAGCGTTTAGCAGCATCGTCATGCCTCGAAGCGAGCGTTCCGTCCGTATGGCGATCTCCTCCGCCGTCTTGCAATCGTTATGAACCGATCCGATGTGAAGTGAATATATCGCGCCTTTGTTGTTATATTATAAAGGAATTACTTATGAAATTCAAATATTATTTAATTATATTAAATAACTCAAGCGAGGTGATTTAGGCATGGAAAAGGGGGAGCGGACGCTCCCCCTGGCTTGATATTCTGCGTGAATGGGTTTTAGGTTCCCATCTCCCACGAAGCCAGATATTTCACCTGCTCCTCGGTGAGGGTGTCTATGGTGACGCCCATGGCTGAGAGCTTCAACATCGCGATGTTCTCATCAATGTCTTTCGGCACCGCATAGACTTTTCTTTCAAGGCTCGCGGCGTTTTTCGCCATGTATTCCGCGCAAAGGGCCTGGTTGGCGAACGACATGTCCATAACGGCGGCAGGATGTCCTTCCGCAGCCGCAAGGTTGATCAGTCTTCCCTCACCCAGGAGGTATATCCGTCTCCCATCCTCCAGGGTGTATTCGTCAACGAACTCACGCACCCTGCGGCAGGATTTGGACATCGCGGTTAAACCCTCTATGTCAATCTCCACATTGAAATGACCGGAATTGGAGATGATCGCTCCGTCCTTCATCAATTTGAAATGTTCCGGACGAAGAACATGAATATCTCCGGTGAGAGTGCAGAATTGATCGCCGATCTTCGCGGCTTGTTCCATCGTCATTACTTCGAACCCGTCCATCACCGCCTCCAGAGCTTTGGTGGGGTTCACTTCGGTCACAATCACCTTCGCGCCCATTCCTCTGGCTCTCATGGCGGCTCCTCGTCCGCACCACCCATACCCGGCTATGACGAGATAGTTGCCGGCGAGCAGACGGTTGGTTGCTCGAATAATGCCATCTATGGTGCTTTGTCCCGTGCCGTAACGGTTGTCAAAGAGATGTTTCGTGTCAGCATCGTTCACGGCGATGATCGGATACTTTAAGACGCCATCCATCGCCATGGCGCGAAGTCGGATAACCCCGGTGGTGGTCTCCTCGGTGCCTCCGATGATCCCTGGAATGAGCTCTTTGCGATCGCTGTGTATCACCCCAACGGTGTCCGCGCCATCATCCATTGTCAAATGCGGCTTGGTATCCAGTACCGAGTGGATATGCTTGTAGTAGGTTTCATTGTCCTCCCCCTTTATGGCGAAAGTGGGGATGCCGTATTCCGACACCAACGCCGCCGCAACATCGTCCTGAGTGGAGAGAGGGTTAGAGGCGCATAGCGCCACATTCGCGCCACCCGTTTTAAGGGTGATTGCGAGATTGGCGGTTTCCGTAGTTACGTGAAGACAGGCGGCAAGGTTAAGGCCTTGAAGCGGTTTCTCTTTTTCGAACCGTTGGCGGATAAGGCGAAGAACCGGCATTTCCATTTCCGCCCATTCTATGCGCAGCTTACCCTTCTGCGATAGAGCGAGGTCCTTGACGTCGTAATTCATATTTTCTCCTTTTTGCCTACAGCCTTCGTATAAGGTTTTCGGATATAACTTGGTGAATGATATTTTACCCGTTTTACTTGATCGGGCGGATACGCTTTCTTCAATTAAGTCTGTGGATAAGGGCGATAACAGCAACTGAATGTACATCCTCGGCATGTTACGCGAGGGATTCGGGGGAACATTATCGTCCGAATATCGTTTTATATTCGGGATTTCTTCGATGATTCACCATCCATCGGTTTTTTCACATTCTTGAACAGCGATAAGGAGAGGGATGATACGGCTTTTTTTAACGCCGATGAAAGAATCGTTGCCAAATCCGATTCCGTTACGACTTCGCCGCATCCGCTTGATCGGTCGCCGAACGCATACGGAACTTCCAAATATAGGTTGATCTACATTTATGAGTGAATCCCACGAAGGAGAAACGCTATGTGTGGAAAAAGATCGTATCCCGCCTTCACTTTGATTGAGCTTCTAGTTGTTATCGCGATTATCGCTCTTCTTTGCGCCATTCTGTTTCCCGTCTTCCACGCCGTGAAAGAGGGGGCGAACTCGGCGATGTGCAGTTCGAATTTACGGCAATTGGGGCAGGCGTTCGCGATGTACGCATCGGACAAGGATGGATGGTTTCCCTCCCCCGGAGGGCACAGAACCCTCTTAGGTGAGATTGGATCCGGATGGATACAGAACGATGGACCCGGCATGGGCAAGGATAATGGAGGGATATGGCCCTATGTGCACCAACGTGGCAACGGCGGGATGTCCAATGTCTGGGGATGCCCACATGCTCTTCCCGGTCCTGCCTGGGCGTATTCCCCGGGGCAAAATTACATCATGAACGATTATCTCCGTTGTTGGCATCCCGGTGAGGAGCGTATCTATCCATTTATTAAGTGGAATATCCCTCTGCAAGAGGAGGCTTACGCCTGCGGGATTAACCCGGATAATCTTATCGTATCCCCGTCCGGAATCATCCTGCTTTATGAGGGGGCTCAGCATGCATCAATGCATAACACTAGTCGACCCGGTTCTCCATTCTTCAACACCGGCGCCAGTGCAACTCCCCCCCTTTGCAAGGATATGCCTCAAAACTATCATCACGGAAGAGGAAATTACCTGTTTTGCGACTTTCATGTGAAAGCCCTGCATGCCGGTGAGACTTGGACTGTCGCGGATCAACCCGCTTTCGAGAAGTATAACGGTCCAGGATATAACGAATGCAAAACGCTTGCGGCAATATTGGAGCAGGGCGTGGATTATCACGGTTCCGCAGAGGAGTCGATGTGGAACCCTCGCATCCCTTCCGTGGTCTATCCATAAACTTGTATGTTTCAGTATTTGACATCCGATGAATACTGCATCATAATGTTTATAATGAGTTGCAAAAAATCTCGATTTTGTCAGGACATGAAATTTCAGAACCGTTTTGGAGGTTTCATGTGATGAATTTTGCAACGATCTCCTTGTAATGGTTTTTACGATGGGCGTCACTGGCGCAGCAGGGGAGTTCACCCCAAGGGAGCGTCCATCCGAATTCGCCGAGCGCCTGGGCTTCCACTTTGGTAAAAGCGGAGTGTCCGGGCGCTTTTTGATTCTCGAACACGCCGCTTATTCAAGAAGATGAAAGGAGCGGATCATGAGTGCGATAAAGCGTGCGTTGATTAGTGTATCGGATAAGACCGGTGTAGTGGATTTCGCCAGGAAGTTATCCGAAATGGGCGTGGAAATTGTGTCGACGGGCGGAACGGCATACGCTTTGAGAGAGGCTGGCGTTGCCGTAACTGGAGTGGAGGAGATAACCCATTTTCCCGAAATGCTGGATGGAAGGGTGAAGACGCTGCATCCCGCCATCCATGGGGGATTGCTCGCCCGTCGTGATTTTCCCGAGCATATGAAGACGATACAGGAGCATGACATCAAACCGATAGACTTGGTGTGTGTGAATCTATATCCGTTCGCTGAAGCCATTTCAAATCCGGATGTGAAATTAGAAGACGCCATCGAGAACATAGATATTGGTGGACCCTCCATGGTTCGCTCGGCAGCGAAAAACCACGATGCGGTCACCGTGGTGGTGAACCCCGCCGATTACGCCGTCGTCCTGCAAGAGATGAAAGAGAATGGGGGAGAGACCCTTTTGGAAACCCGGCGCAGACTAGCCGCCAAGGCGTTTTCCCATACCGCACGATACGATTCCCTCATCTCTCGATTTTTGAGCAAACTGTTCCATCCGACGGAGTTGTTCCCGGAGGAGATCAGTTTCGGATATGTGAAAGCTCAGGATTGCCGATACGGAGAGAACCCACATCAAAAAGCGGCTTTTTACAAAGAGGCGAATGTGATGGAGCCATGCATCGGGAACGCGAAACAGATTCACGGGAAAGAGCTCTCTTTCAATAACTTCTTCGACATCAATGCGGCTTTCGAAACGGTGAAGGAGTTTTCCGAAAGACCCGCCGCCGTAATTGTAAAGCACACAAATCCATGCGGAGCCGCCGTTGCGGACACTTTGGCGGATGCTTTTCTTCGCGCAAGGATGGGTGATCCTGTCTCCGCGTTTGGCGGGATACTGGCGGTGAATCGACCGTTGGATGTCGCGACTGCGAAGGAGATTACGGGGAAGAACACCTTTTTCGAGGCGATTATCGCCCCCTCATTTGAGCCCGAGGCTTTGCCCGTTCTAACTGAAAAGAAAAAATGGGGCGCCAACCTTAGATTGCTTGAGACGGGTGATATCGCCTTCCCTGCGAATCCAGCATCGGAGTTTGATATGAAAAAGGTGGTCGGAGGGCTTTTAGTGCAGGAGAGGGATCTTCGGATCGCCTCACCGGAGACATGGAGAACGGTCACCAAACGCGCTCCGTCCGAGGAGGAGTTGGAGGAACTGTTGTTCGCTTGGAAGATCGTAAAGCACGCTAAATCCAACGCCATTGTTTTCACTAAAAACAGGCAGGTGATCGGAGTGGGGGCGGGACAGATGAATCGCGTTCAGTCGGTGAAATTGGCGGCGGAGCACGCCGGTGAAAAAGCCAAAGGCGCCGTGATGGCCTCCGACGCCTTCTTCCCCTTCCCAGACGGTCCGGAAGCCGCAGCAGAGGCTGGCATCGTCGCAGTGATTCAGCCTGGGGGATCGGTGAAAGATCAAGAGACAATCGACGTTTGCAATCGGTATAATATCGCCATGGTTTTTACAGGAATGCGTCATTTCCTGCATTAAACGAGGAATCCGCGTCTCTTTGGCAATCGGTTCGTATGACATCAGCGCATCCGAATGCTCGGAGAGGCGGGTATTCCTCGGATTTCAAGGAGAGTTCAATGGGTAAAATTCCGATTGCATTGCAGTTGTATTCCATTCGGGAACTCTGTGAGAAAGATCTTCCCGGGACGCTAAAAGCGGTCGCCAAAATGGGATACGATGGGGTCGAGTTCGCGGGATATTACGGCAGGTCCGCGAACGAGTTGCGCAAGATGCTGGATGACCTTGGGCTTAAGTGCGCGGGCACGCATTTGAGTATTACGACGCTTTTCGGCGATGAATTCCAGAAGACGGTGGAATTCAATAAGACGATCGGCAATCCCAATCTTATTGTCCCAGGTTTGCCAAGGGAGTTCACCTCCTCTCGGAACACATGGTATCTCACCGCCTTGCTTTTTAACGAGCTAGCCGAGAAGGCGAAACGAGAGGGGATGCGCGTGGGCTATCACAACCATCACACCGAATTTCAACCGTTGGATGGGGAGATGCCCTGGGACACCTTCTTCGGTAATGTTCGCAAGGACGTTATCATGCAGTTCGATGTGGGGAACGCCCGTCATGGCGGAGGGGATGCCGCAGTGTTTTTGAAAAAATATCCCGGCAGAGCCGTGACAGTTCATGTGAAGGAATACTCCGCCACGAATGACACCGCCCTCATCGGCGAAGGCGACGTGAACTGGGCGGAGATTTTCGCGCTTTGCGAGGAGCAAGGTGTTACCGAGTGGTACATCGTGGAGCAGGAGAGCTACGCTCATCCTCCGTTGGAATGCGTGGATCTATGCCTCAAGAACCTTCGGAAGATGGGTAAATAACGGAGTTCGGCTCACATGGTCCCCGCCGGAACCGAGTGTAGGATGTTCTCTATCGCATCCTTTGCCGAATTTTAGTGGCAAGTGTAAATGCGAATGTGTTTTTTCACATTTAGGGGAGATGCACCTTGACAAATTAAGAAGAAAGTGATATCCTTAATATGGTCATAATCCCCACTACAATTGAAGAACAACGGAAGGCAAAAGCGATCCCCTTGTTGCGTCGCCTGCCCCGGTGACTCCGCAAAGCAACATGATGGTTGCCAATGTTGTTCGTAAGTGATGTATTTGGCCCGAGAATACCACATTTTAGGGATCCGGGAGCGTCGCCCTCGACGTTCCCGGATATTCTCCAAAATATTGACAACTCCTCCTTTTCATCGGTAAAATATTCCAGCCATGCCGTCAGCCATAACTTCATCCGATTCCGAAAATCATTCCAATGTAACGCGCCGCATAGCATCCGCATCAATCATCATGATGTCGGCAGTGCTTGCTAGCCGGGTTTTGGGTTTGATCAGGGACGCCGTCATCGCCAGCAAGTTCGGGCAATCCTTCAATTCCGATATCTATTTCGCCGCTTTCTCCATCCCCGATCTCTTTTCCTTTCTCATAACCGGAGGCGCGTTGTCCGCAGTCTTCATCCCTGTTTTCACCGAGAAACTCACTCAGGGCAAGGAGGAGGAGGCTTGGCACATCTTCAGTTCGCTGGTCTGCGTGATGGTGATCGGGATTACAACCTTGGTTATCTTCGGGGAGATTTTCGCGAGGCCTTTGGTCGCCATCATGAACTTTGGCTTCACCCCCTATAAAGTCGCAAAAGCTACGCCATTGACCCGCATCGTATTGCCTGCGCAGTTGTGTTTTTTCGTGGGAGGGTTGCTGATGGGCACGCAATATGCTCGGCATCAATTCCTTATTCCCTCCCTGGGTCCGATCATCTATAACCTTGGCATCATTTTCGGCGGCGTGGTATTGGTTCGATGGTTTGGCGTGGCTGGATTGTGCTGGGGGGTGCTTATCGGAGCCATTATTGGTAACCTCGCTTTGCAGCTATGGGCGACGATGCGCAACGGTATGCGCTTTCATTTTACGCTTGACGTTAAGCATCCGGATATCAAAAGAGTATGGCTTCTCATGCTTCCATTACTCTTGGGGCAGGCGCTTCCTCAAGTGAGCATTATCGTGAATAAAATGTTCGCCTCCATGCTAGGCAATGGGCCGCAGTCAATCCTGAACCGAGCTAATATGATCATGCAGGTTCCGTTGGGCATTTTCGCTCAGGCGATAGCCGTGGCGATTTTCCCGACGCTGGCTACTCAGGCTGCGTTGAAAAGAAAGGATCAGATGCAATCAACCACGAGCCTGGGGATCCGCGCCATATTTTTCCTCACCATTCCCGCATCCGTATTTATGATTGTTCTTTCCCGTTCCATCATCCAGCTTTTATTACAGCATGGTCAATTCACTTCCATGGATTCAGTGGATACAGCCACGGCGTTAAGCTATTACGCCATTGGAATCTTCGCTTGGTCCGCTCAATCCATCATCGCCAGGACGTTTTACGCCATGATGGACACCATCACTCCAATTATTATCGGGACGATAGTGACGGCGGTGTTTGTACCCATGAATTGGTTATTCATGAAGACGTTGAATATGGGCTACGCCGGTCTCGCCCTCGCCACCACTGTAGCCGCCGTCATGAACATGATATGGCTGGCGGAAGTGTTGCGCAGACGTCTGAAGGGTTTGGAAGGGAGGAGATTGATTCAGTCCACGTTAAAGATCACTGTTTCGTCTCTTATCGCGGGGGCTGCGGCTTACGGATGTCGATTGTTGTTTGACCATCATCTCCATCCTCTCACCACGCACCATGTTAAGGTTGTGTCCGGAATAACTCTGTTGGTGAGCGCGGGAATTGGAATCGCCGTTTATTTGATCTTTGCAATGGTCTTAAAAATCGAGGAATTGCAGGTAGCCATTCGGCTTTTGCGCCGTAAAGCTTTGGATAACTAAGCTTTGACTTGCTATTTTCTCAGTTTGACTCCCCTTTTCGATTCATCTTTTGTAGCAACGGACCAATGGTGATTCCTTGTACGATGATGGAGAAAGCGACAACCGCAAAGGTTACGGTGATAATAGCTCCTCGTTGCGGTACGTCGGGGCTTAGCCCCAAGACCAACGCAAGCGCCAAGGCTCCGCGCAAGCCTCCCCAAACCAAAATATGTTGATTCACATAGGACACCTTGGAACGGGTGAAGGATGCCATTGCGCAACATCCATAAACCGCCAAAGCTCTGCCCAGGATTACTAAGAGGATGGTGCAAATGATGGGAATCCAGTATTGTGCAAAGGAGTAGTGCGGCAGACGCATGCCAATGAGAAGAAAAATTAAGGAGTTTGCGATAAACGCCACATACTCCCAAAATGAGATTACGGCATCCCTGCCTTTCTCCGTTAATATTCCATGATTACCGGCATTGCCGAATATCAGCCCCGCTGTCATCGCGGCAAGGACGCCGGACAAATGAAAATGCTCCGCCAATAAGAAAGAGCCATATGCTGCGACGGTCGTAAAGGTGATTTCGATAAGATGATCCTCGGTATGGCGAGTAAGAAGCATTACCAATAAAGTAAACAAGGCGCCGCACAGAATCCCACCGAATGCGATGTAAAAAAAAGCGATGCATACTCCTGTGGCTGTGATATGCGCCCCCCCCATGGCGGCGATGACCACCATGAAAAGCACGGCCACCGTTCCGTCATTGAAGAGACTTTCGGATTCCACAAGCAGTCGAAGCCGCCCTTTGATTCCGATCTCCTTGAATGTTGCGATCACGGACACAGGATCGGTGGCGGATAGCAGAACGCCAAGAAGAATAACTGTGAGCCAAGACCACATTGTTGCGAATTTCAATCCCGTCGCCACCAAAATTGCGGACAGCAAAACCCCCAATGTGGCGAGAAGCGTAATCACACCAACATCCTTGCGTAGATCCGTCCATGGGATTTGAATGGCGGCTTCGAAAATAAGCGGAGGGAGGAGAACATTAAAAATAAGAGTTTTGGTTAAGGGGATTTCTCGAACATGGGGAAGAAGCGCCAGCCCAGCCCCTGCGAGCACCAAGCCAACAGTATAGGGAAGACGCACGCGGCGCGCCAACATGGCTACGACAGCCGCCACCAATAATAACGCCTCAATCTGTTCGATATTCAATCCCATATATTACATATAATCCCCTTAATTGGAAACAGTCTTTTGAATTTCATGAATGCGATTGGTTCTTGGATTCCATGTTACGCGGACCACCTCGCCTACTTTCAATGGCGGTTTTCCGATTGAGTAACTCCATCTGGATCCATCCTCGTTCTTGATCGCACCTTGTCCGAATGGGCGGGGCGGTTGCCCCTCCAGGGTGATCGTGGGCAATTCAAATGGGGTGACGGATGTGAATGCGATGATTCGCCCATTTGAGTAGGCTCGATGCGCTTTGATGTTCGTGGCGATTCCGTTGCGGATAATGACATGAATATCATCCCCGGTGTTTAAATCCTTGAATTGCGATTGAGTGGCGGGGTGGTCGTTTTCCGCGAGGCTGATTGCAGTTTCGTTTGAAATCGGTATGGTGCGATTTTGGAAACCCGGCTTATAGGGATTTATCCCGATACTATTTTTATCCACCCATGCGAGCTCGCCGCGTTCCTCTCGATCAAGAGCCGGCATCCGCCATCCAGGTGGAGGCGGTTGAGCTTGGGAAGAGTGCCTCAGGACGATATCCCATGCAAGGCGGCATGCCTTTGCGTAAGAGCCTTTTTGGAAGAGAGACTTCGCCTTGGTTAACGAGCGCTTATCCGTTTCGGAAAGGCGTTGCGGAGGGATGGATGCCGCCAGACCCATATACCATTCCGCATCCGCCCGCCACCCGACGATCGAGGATTCCACTCGCAATCTTCTCGCATCATAACTTCGATTCCGACCAATCAAGTGTTCCACAGTCCAAGGCTTTTGCAAGGAAAATTCGAACAGATTCACCCAGTCGGTTAAGCCCAATGGGTGAAAGTCAAACTCAACCCATATCTCAGTCGACCCCTTGACTAAGTTGGTGATATCCGCTTGTAAAATGCCTCCTCCGTTATTGTACATTCGGCTGATTTCCTGCAGTTCGTTCTGTCGAGTTCCAACCTTCACCGAAAGGAAGCCATCGGCGTTATCCTGTTTAAATACAAAAGCTCTGGCGCGGTAGCTGAGCGCGAGATCGCCAAAAGCGGGTTGTCCGATGGTTTGTTGACTATTCAGTCTCAAAAGAAGGATGTTATCCTTGTTCAGCTCACGGCCAAGGATTTTATCATGATCGAGAACGATATCATTGCTTACGGTCGCCATTTCCAGCAGGTGTTGGAGGGTGGGGGAATACAGTGTCTCACGCCATACGACGGGGGGATAGTTGCTCCATCCGCTTTCGAGGGATTTTCGTATATTCTCCACGGAGGCGTCCTCTGCATTGAAGAGGGTTACATGGTCGCATCCGGCGGCGTACGCGTCTTGAACCACCGGCCCCGCATCTGAGCGTCCGCCAAATTCCACATTGACCGCCGCCGGTATTCCCAGTTCTCTAAACTGCGTGAAGTTCCCATTCACGTCTATGTCCCCTTCCACACCCAGGCGTGAACTTTTTATGACGCCTTCTCCGACCCCTTGAACAATCGAGCGGAAAATTCCGTTGCATACTGTTTCGAATGAATGCGTGTAAACATAATAGGACAACGGAATGTCGCCGAGCCCTTTGTGGATTGCCGCGTGCGTCACATGATAATACTCCGTTAGTACATCTCTGAGGAACTTTTTTTGAGGCTCTGTCAATCCGTTTCTCGGGTCGAGGTTAATCCCTCTTTCTTTCGCAAGTTGCCTCATCGCCGGGTTGAAATCCGCAATGGCGTCATAAGTATCCCATTCCGAGAAAGGGCTTCCGCCCGGATTTCCTCTAGCCCAGTAGGTGGGCTCGTTGTCCAAAACCAGCCGCTTGATGGGGAAATCTCCATTGAAGTTGCGATAGGCCTCCCGCAGGAGATAGCCGAAGGTTTGAAACCCTGCCTCCTTGAACGAGTTTAATCGTTCATTCCCCATCGTGAGCCATGGGGTGTTGCTCCATTGATTCGGTATGGATATGCCGTACTGACGAAGGCTTGGAGAGTAGGTGACTTGCTGGTAGGTGACATCGGTCCAATAGCCGCCTTCTCCATCACAACCGGACGGGGTGCCACCCCACCAAGTGATGGGATCCACTTCGATGGGGATATCGTACTCCTTCCCAAATGCGATGATGCGCTCCAATTCTCTCTTTTGGTTTTCAGGCGGCATCTGCGCCATAGGGAACGTGCAATAGCACAAACCGATTTTCACATCCCGCCTATCGCTCCAGGATTTCCTCCAGATATTGATTCGCGCAGGATCGAGGTCAGCGGTTAAATAAACCGTGAGAGGCTGAATCAGCTCTTCCCGAAGCGCATACTCCTCGAGATCGGCGTAGAGTGTCGCTCCGCAAATGAGAAGAGGAGAATGAGCCAGGTTAACTAGTTCGACTTGAAGAGCGCTTTGGGTATTCGAACGATCCGGAATATCCAGAAAACAGGTGGTAACTCCCTTATCCCCAAAAGCCGCGTTTCGAAAAGCCACATCCTTGCCGTTGATACGTACGAGATACGCGATACCGCCGTTATTTTCAGAACGGTATTCCCGAATGGAAAGCGTGAGATTTTGGGAAACTCCATGCGCGTCGAGGGTGAATGCAATTTTGTCGTTGGAGCCCTTCATCTGCAACCCTGATAGAGGGATGGATCTCTCTCCAATGTTCCAGGAAGCATGCACAATTCGAGCTTTGAGTTCCGGTGTTTTAAAAGATTGGTCAAAAGTCATCTGATCCAGAATGCGCCCGTTTTCCGGCGATAAGGGTGAGGCTTTCCCATCACTCAAAGCGGGCGCAAAAAGAGATGCACCCGCACAAAGCAGGCTTTTAATGAGGAATTCACGTCGTAGCATGCAGCGAGTCTCCTTGAAGCGGGAATGTAGAGCTATGAAAGATCATTACAACAGCTTCGCGTTACGTAGCCAATGCAATCCGGGATTTCGTTGGAGGGTATCCGAGCTTGGCGCTCCGGATCAAGAGGTGATTATAAATTCTCGAAATCCGTTAGAAGAACGCGCTCCATTTCATTGAAGGAGTTATCATCCATGCATGGAGTGGCGCCTTCCAAGGATATCGGCTCCGCTAGTGTCACCCATGATTTGCATCCGGCGTATTCCTTGCGCATGGGAATTTCGACCGTATTCGGCAACTGATAGACTCTCAGGATTAAAAGATAGAGTGGGTCGTAAGGGTTGAAGTCAAAGCGTATCTTCAGATAGTTATCGTTCCATGCGAAGAGATGGGATAACCTTCGGAGAGGCGATTCGTCAATCACCTGCAATACCTGATCCACCTCGGCGTAGAGAGATATGGGAATCCGTTCCGGATTTGGTTGCGACAAAGATATACTTTCCTTCCACGGGGAGCGTAAGAGAGCCTGATTTTGGTGCTCAAAGGTGGGGTAGAGGAGGAACTCCTTCTCCTGGACGCGAAATACCCCGCCATCCTCGTGAACGCCTCCCTTGCGCAGGATTGCGATCTGTTCTCCTTCCTGTAGCGCTTGGCACAGGATCGCCCACTCCTTCAACGCCACGTTGCTTGATGATTTCATAGTCATCCCCCTCACTAATCCCCCAAACTCGCCATTAGCGCATCTATTCCCGCTTGCGCCACGGTACGATCCTGTTCCGCGCTGCCGCTGCTGCATCCCACTCCACCGACGCACTGCCCCTCAATGATGATGGGCAATCCTCCTCCGAAGATTGTGAAGCGTCCGCCATTGCTCGCGTGAATGCCGAACGCCGCACCGCCGACTCCTCCTGAGACGGCGTATTCATGGGTTCCTTTGCGCGTGCCTGCGGCGGTGAATGCTTTATTGATGGCTATGTCGATACTCGTAATCTTCGCTTGATCCATTCGAATAAAGCCTAAGAGCATTCCATCCTCGTCCGTTACAGCGATATCCATGTCCACGCCGATTCTTTTCGCTTCCTGCACGGCGGCGTCCAGAATAATTTTAACCGCCTCCATCGTTAACTTGATGCCATCTCTTCGTAGTAACTTCATCGTATCTCCTTCAGAAACGGATTGAATAGTCTTTCGTTGCCAATCGTGGTTGTAGGACCATGCCCGGGATAGACTGTGTAAGTATCCGGAAGGGATAAAAGCTTTGTCCGGATGGAACAAAGCAGGGCGTTCCTGTCTCCTCCGGGAAGATCCGTTCTCCCCACGGATCCGGCGAATAAAATATCGCCAGATATTACGAAATCGTTCCCCACGAAACAGACCCCTCCAGGCGAATGTCCCGGAGTGTGGATTACCTTCAATCGCTCTGCGCCAACGGGTATCTCCTCATTATCCGTCAGTATTCCATCGGGTTCGAATGGGTCTGGCGGATCCATTCCAAACCATGACGCTTGCAAGGGGATATCATCGAGCGATTTTGCCGCGTCAGCATGCATGCAAAGCTTTCCGCCGGAGTTCATCCTGAAAAAAGCGTTTTCGTAGATATGATCCAAATGGGCATGCGTATTAAGAATGAACGGGAAACGATAAGGTTGCGTTTTGATTTGAAGCCATACCCATTGGCTGTCAATTCCCGGGTCCACTAAAACGCATTCACTTTCCGCGTCATCTATAATGGCATACAGATTGTTATCGGCGGGACCGACCACATAGGATAGAACTTTCAAAAAGCCACCTCGCATCAGTTGTTGATATTTCCAAAGGAGGCGGGGTTGTTGCGATTTTTCATCGCCATCACCTCCATCTCCTCCATGCCCTCGGGAACGACGGAGGATGCCTTGCGGGCGCGTGTGAGAGCCCAGTTACGCATTTCGGATATCTTTTCGCGCATGGTCATGGCCATCGGCACGGATGCGCTGCAGGCGTTTAGAATGTCCTCCGTGGTGATGTCCCGCCCTTCTCCGTAAGCGTTGTAAAGAGCCTCGATAACCGCTTGCTCTATCTCCGCCCCGGAATAACCCGCCGTGACGATCCCGAGTCGCTTCAAATTGAATTGATCCGGGTTGCGATGTCGTTTAAGCAAGTGAATTTTGAATATCTCCTCCCTTTCCTGGATCGCCGGTAGATCAATGAAGAAAATCTCATCAAACCTGCCTTTGCGGAGCAGTTCCGGAGGAAGGTTGTCGATGGAGTTGGCGGTTGCGACCACAAAGACAGGTTCCTTTTTTTCTTGAAGCCAAGTCAAAAAAGTGCTGAAAACCCGTGCGGTGGTGCCACTGTCCGTCGATCCTGAGCTTTGAAGTCCGGAAAGCCCTTTTTCCAGCTCATCCAGCCAGAGGATACAGGGCGATACGGATTCAGCCACTTTTAGAGCGTGGCGCATATTTTCCTCGGATGCTCCGACATATCCGGCGAATATTCTGCCGATATCCATTCTAAGAAGAGGTAGCTTCCATAATGCGGAGATCGCCTTGGCGAGAAGACTTTTCCCGCAACCCTGAACTCCAAGCAGAAGCACGCCCTTGGGCGCCGGCAGCCCGAAATCTCGCGCCTTTTGCGTAAACGCGGATGAGCGTTTTTCCAACCACGCTTTCATGTAGTCCATACCACCGACGTTTCCAATCTCCTCCTCCGCAGGAAAATATTCAAGGATTCCGGATTTCCTAATGATCTGCACCGTTTGGGTGAGGATGGAGTTGATGTCAAGCCTTCTGGTCTCCACAAGGGATTTGGCGAAAGCGTCCTTGGCCTCTATCGCAGTCAATCCCTGAGCGGCTTTGATAAGCGCCTCCTTCTCCTGCGGGGAGATATCCGTTTGAATTTCCGGCCTGTCCTTGACGGATAAGAGTATCTCTTCCAGAATTTCAGCCAGCTCGTCGTAGTCCGGTATGTCGAAGTCTATGACCGTCACGTCCTTCTCCAATTCCTGTGGAAGGTGAAGAGTTGGGGACAGAAGGATGACGGATTTGAAGGAGTTGCGCAGAGTCGAGGCGATATCGCGTAACATACGGGTGGAAAGAGCGTCCATGTAGGGATGAAAATCCTTGAGCAAAAAAAGCGTGTGATCCGGAGCGTTCAATATGAAGCTTAACGCGTAGGCGGGATCTCTTGTGCTGTTTTGAATCAGGGTTTCCGCTCTCGTAAACCCTTTTGTCGAAGTCCAAACGAGAAGGTTCTTTTTGAGATGAAAGGCGATGGTTTTCATAGCCTCTTCAACTCTATCCTCCTCCCAGGAGACGATGTAGATAATCGGATAGCGTGCGCGAATGAGGATTTCCAAGTCATTGCAATTTTTCTTCGACATTCACTCCTCCGTAACGAAAGTTCGCGTTGCAAAATTCGCTTTTGCGAAGTAATGTTAGTCTAATCGTTTCAATGCGAATTCCATGGATATTTGTATACACTGTACGGAACAGTGTTTTCAGTTGCGCCCAATATGGAACACGCAGAGTTCCAAGCGTGAATTTAAGAGGATGCAGCTGCGGGAGATGCCGCCGGTTCCAATTTGCTTAAATCAGCTTTCAAGGCGTTTTCAGCGGTCGTGATCTGATTCGCAGCCTCCAAGCGCAGCAGTTCGGACTGATCGCTGGCCTCCTTGCGATTGGATTGAAGATAGTCAAGCATCTCTTCCGTTGACTGACTTAGCAGTGAGGCTGCGAGCGAGTATTGCGACACGGCGTCTTGTAACGACGAGTTCGGTAGGTTTTGAAGGAAGCCGTTCAGATCCATGGTGTTTTGTTTGATTGCGGTTATTTTTTGAAAAGCAGCCTCTCTTGTTGAAAAGCCATCCATGAAGTCCTTGTGAGCCTGCTGTATCCTCAGAATGATGTCTGTTAAAATGGAATCCGATTTTTGCAGGATGGCGGCGACATCGGACTGAAGCGTGGTGTTGTCGTTAGGTGGCAACAATGCTTTTGCTGCCAGCAACTCCTTGCCGGCGCTGCCGTAGTCTCCTGTTTGAAAATAAAAGATGGCGAGCTTGCTGTGAGGTAACGGATTACTCGGGTCCGATGCGGCGGCTTGTTGATAGTCCTTTAACGCTTGGGCGTTATCGCCCATTTTCATTTCCATATCCGCCAGCGATATGAGAAGATTTGCATCCTTCGGATCCAAAGCCACCGCAGTCTGATATTCCTTGAGCGCCAGGTCGTTGTTGGATTCATCCGCGAATGTATCTCCCAAAAGTTGATGCAATGCAGCGCTTTTCGGGGACAAGGCGACGGCGCGCTCGGCTTCCTTTTTCGCCTTCTCCGTCCATCCTTTTTCCTCGTATGCCTTTATCAGTTCGCGTCGCAAGGTGGGATCTGTGGGTTTCAGATTGATCGCGCGTCTGAGGGAAACGATCAGGTTGGCGATATCACCTGTCTTGCGCGCCTGTTGTATCAGCATTTGATAAGCTTGCATGGAACTGGAGGCTTCCGGAGTTGTGGTTCCTGTTGACCCCGCAGGGGCTGAAGGGAATGAATTAGGCTGGGCGGACGGATTTACCGTGACAGGCTGTGACGGGGGAGGAACCGTAGATGCCGCAGACGCAGGTTGCAACGCCATGTGCTGAAGGATAATATCCCTTAGCCCGTTCATCAAATCGAGGAGATTCGCTTTGGTATCGGTTTTCGCAGGGGTGAGATGCAAAAGAAAGACGGAACTCCAATCTTGCAAGCCCACGCTTCTCTCCAATAGCACCGTGGACTTAATTCCTTTATCCACATAATGAGCCGAGATGGAGAGCAAGAGATCCGCCCCTAGTGCGTGTGCGATCTTTTGCATCGTATCCAAAGTGAGAGGGGGAGTGATATCCAACGCGGACAGTCTCCCCTGCTGCACCGCGTTCCGTACTTCGGAGAGCTTTTGCGAGTAGGGAAGGGAGCGAAATTCCCCGCTCTTCTTGAGAGCCTGGTCCATCACAACCGCCATGTCCACATAGGTGTTCTTGGGCAATTTCGGATCTGGCTGTGAAAAAATAATGACTAACGGTTGTTTGGTTGTCGATGCGGTGTCCACCCCGTGAGCCATATTGGGGATGAGAGGGATGATTGTCAGAGTTATGGCGACCCGTAAAAACAGATTCAATTTCATTTGCATGCTTGGATCCCAGCTTCACAAGTGTTGATGCCGCTTTGAGCCGCGTCCACGTTCTTCCCCGCGCTCAGTTGAGATTTATAGATGGCGATGGCATCCTGATAGTGCGCGATCGCCTTATCCTTTTCACCCAGTCTGAAGTAGCAGAGCGCCATCTGTTGTTGAATAATGCCACCGAGACTTCCAGCCCCATCGAGGGCCTTGATATAATTCCTTATCGCTTGGCGGTATTGCCCCTGCATTTGCAAGTCCTGAGCGATCTTCAATGAGGATTGTGAATCCATCCCGGCGGATGAACCGACGGAGCTTGAAGTGTTCGAGGATGTCGGAGCGTTAGCCCCGCCGTTATCCGGTAACACCTGAATAGAGATTTGTCCGGTATTTGCCTGAACGGGCTGGGAGTTGTCATTGCTATTCGGCGCCGTTGAGTTGGCGCTTGTGGAATCCGGAAGATGGATCGTTGTCGAGTCCTGATTAACGGGCTTTTGGGTTGGGGTCGGTTGCTTTTCAATCAGCGGTGTTCCCCCTCCAACCAACGGCAGAGGCGCAAGAGACCTTGGCGCGGGGGATTGCGGGACGAACTGAGTTTGCGTCTGTGGCTGCGCCTGCGGTCTGTATGTTTGAGTGAAAGAAGGGTATTGCCATGTATTCGTATAGTATCCCGAAGGAGGATAGAGTGGCTGATTCTGTTGCGTGTCGGCGCCCTGGGCGATTTGCTGTGACGCATATGGATTGGTCGCCTGATTGGCGTTGGATGACGCAGTAGGATTTGATGGCTGTTGATATTCGGAAACGTAACTCGTAGTGGAGCTCGGAGGTTTGTGGGATGAGCGCCAAAGGATGATTCCCGCTCCGATCATGAGGATAAAGAGCGTAACGGATATGGCGAGTAAAGCGAAAGCTCCAGGGCTGTCAAGGAAAAATCTGCTTGTGGACTTATGCAAGGAGATGATCTTTTTCGGGGTGACCTTTAAATCCTTGTCCTTGAGTTGATCGAGCTTCTCCCTGTCCGCTATGCTGCCAGGATTGAGTTCAAGAACGTGCTCCCTGTGCTTGATGGCTTGCTCCATGTCGCCTTTGCGTTCATAAAGCGTGCTTATTAGCGACAATGCATCGGAACTATCGGGATTGTAATGCAAAGCCTCGGAACAGGTGTGAATCGCCTTGTCTATCTCCCCTCTTTCGCTCTGCTTGAACGCAAGAAGCAGGAGATCCTTGATGCGTTGCTCCGGATCTTCCAAGAAATCAAACTGATCCTCGACAGGTTTCCGCTCGGTCTCAATAACCAGTTTCCTGCCGCACTGTTTGCAAAATTTTGAGTCTTTCGTGTTATTGGCGCCGCATTCGGTGCAATACATCGCGTTCACCCTCTTTCAACTATGCAGCGGTTTTATGATGGACCGCCCAAAACATCCCAAACGATATTACCTCTTTTCGCCAAAATATGCATGAACGGGTCAAGCCAATTGTAAGGATTGGATTTCATCACCCTATTCCAACGCTGTGACATTTCATCGTGAACCCGATGAAACCTTTTCCAGATTATTGCGTTTTGTTGCATATGGCTCTTATCATTATATACGAACTGGTTAAAAATCGCGTTACAGGTACAAGCCTATGGCGAACACCGCTATCTTATATGACTGAGATCAGGGCTAAGAGTTCCGATGAATTGCCGCGTAAATTTCGACGGAGAACAAAAAACGAATGAAAGTCGTCAATAAAGTGAAGAGATTGATCATCGCATGCGTTCTAATGCATCATAGCGGGTATAATCAAATATAATGGCACAATTCGAAGGGGAATACATGTCGCCGCCTCTTCCAATCCGTAATCCACTCAGTTTGCACGGATTCTGCAATTAGATGTGATACTAAAAACTAACAGAAAGGAGAAACAGATGAACGAGAGAGTGTTGATGCATCTGAGTTTCCCGCGCAGCGGTCAGAGAATTTCCATAAATTTACCGAAATCCATGACCGATGACCCCTCAGACCGCATCAGTCCGGAGATCATGAAATATCTCAGTGGTTCCAGTGACAGGGACATGAGTGCAGAGCATGATAAACCTAGCTATAATGATTAATTTCTACGGTGTGAATTCATTCAATCACAAAACGCCTGACCGATGAGGTCGGGCGTTTCAAATTTATCCCGAGGGCGCCATGCTAACGAAAGAACATTTATCCGAACTGTTTCATAAAATCAGACATCTATCCGTCATCATGGTTGGGGATTTTTTCCTCGACAAATATTTCGTCACCGATCCGCGATTATCCGAGATATCCGTTGAGACGGGCCTGGAGGCGCGACAAGTGATTCAAATTCGTTGCAGCCCCGGCGCGGCGGGCACGGTGGTGAACAACCTTCACGCCCTTGGCGTGGGGGATATCCGGGCGGTGGGAATCACTGGAGACGATGGGGAGGGGTATGAACTGAATGCAAGGCTTCGGGAGATGGGCGTCAACACCGATTCGCTTTTACGCCTCCCCTTCGTTCATACCCCCACGTACATGAAACCAATGCGTGTTGTTAATGGCGTGGAAGTGGAGATGGAGCGTTTGGATGTAAAGAACCGCACCCCGTTAACAGCTCAAATGGAGGATCAAATCATCTCAATTCTAAACGATCAGCTATCGGGAAAGCATGGGTGGCGAACTCCCAACGCGGTGGTTATATCCGATCAGGTGGAGGAGAGAAACTGCGGCGTGATATCCGACAGAGTGAGAGAGGCGTTATCGGAAATGGCGAGGCGGTATCCGGAGACGATCTTCTTCGCCGATTCACGAAGGAGGATAGGGGAGTTTAACAATATAATCCTTAAGCCGAATCGCACCGAGGCGCTAGAGGTCTTGAAAAGTGTAAGTGCAACGGAGACGTATGATTCAGACAAGGAGATCGCGATTGCGATCAGTTCGTTGAAATCGACGATGGTTTTCCTGACCTCCGGGGAGAACGGCATTTGGGTGGCGCGTGACGGAGAGGCGAGCCATGCGAAGGCGATTCGATACGAGGGAATGATAGATATATGCGGGGCGGGTGACAGCGCAACCTCGGGTATTGTCAGCGCGTTGGCTAGCGGATTCTCGCCCATCGAGGCTGCTGAAATGGGGAATTTATGCGCAGGAGTGACGATACGCAAGCTCGGTACGACGGGAACCGCATCCGAGAAAGAGATCCTCTCCCTCTTAAATGAATTCTCCTGAACGAACATCGGAGAACCCTGTTTGCAACGCCTTTCAAACAGGGTTCTCCGCCCTCTTTTTGGTCACTAGGTCATCCAGATTGGGTAACACATCGGGATTGGATATGATGGCGGATCGGTTCTCCTCCTCGATCTGTTCATAAACCTCTTTGCGATGGATCATGACGGATTTCGGCGCTTGAATTCCAATGCGAACCTGTTCCCCCCGCACCTCGAGGATTGTTATCTCGATATCCTCCCCAACCATGATGCTTTGGTCCGGTTTACGAGTAAGTACCAGCATCGTATGCCCTCCATGGCGTATATGAGCAGCCATTAGTACGTTTATTGTACCATCAGATTTTAACGGTTGCTTCTCATATGAATCTCTTCCATGATACTGTGTCGGGTGGTATATCTTTCATCCGATAAAACTACCTGTTTTCCTATTTTTCTCAAAGGATTTATCACGATGGGCCCCAAAAGATTGGCTGTCATCGCGGCGGGATTGTTTCTCGGCACTGTAACGACGACAAAGACGATTTTCGGGGTATCCTCATCCATGTGCAAAAAGTCAGCGTCCGCATCCGAAATGGAAAGACTGTAATCCTTTTTGAAATCCCAGGGGTTGATGATGGGAAACGCCAACGCCCCGTCATCAAGGGATTGAAACCATTTCAAGGGATTTTTTGGATCCTGATGCAGCACCACGAAGCGTTTGCAATCCTCAAAGCCGATCATACCATCGGGCAGTGTGATGATGAGCGGTTCCTCGACGGATATTTCGCCAAATCGTGAGGTGTTCACTTTCATTTCCCTCTCTAAATTGGTCGTTATCATATGCATTACCTTTCAAAAATGTATTTGTAAAATCCCGGGCGCGTCGATCCGGAATTATTGCACGATGTTTTCCAGCAGGAAATTCCCGGAAAGCCATTGCGCCATCCAGCTTGCCTGGAGCGCCAAGCCCCATGAGAGTCAAATAATCCTCTCAATGTGAGTTGTTACTCACCCTTGTTATTTTATGTAATCCAAAAGACTCTGTTGAAAACCTTTCGATGTGGCTGTGAGAGCTGCTTGATACGCCAGTTGCGAGGATTGCAACTGCACAGCCGCTTGAGCGATATCCACATCCTGAACTTGTGATAAAAGGTTTGTAAAATTCTCCTGTATTGCGCTATTTCGCTGCAGAGAACTGTTAATCCGCTGTACATTCGCTCCAAGCATCGCTCTGGCCTGGGTGACGTTCGATAGATTGGAATCCAAGTTCGCCAGGTCCGTGTTGGAAATGGCTGTCAAATTGTTGTTCGTCATGTCGTTTGAAAGTTGGGTTAGCGTAGTGATTAGACCTGTGAAGACTTGATCTCCGGTGACATTGGTGACGATGCTCTCGCCCTGACCGATGTCCACTGTGAGATTGGCGTTGCCGTTGGCAACCGTGCCGCCCTGATAGACATAGGAACCGTTTGATTCGATGAAAGGCGGTGTGGTTGCTTTTTGACCTCCGAAAAGATACCTTGATCCGTCTTTCGAATTACCCAATGCCACAATTTGCTGGATGATCGTGTTGATCTGATAGGCGAGATTCTGGCGCTGAGCGTTAGAGACGGTGTCCGATGCGCTCTGCACCGCCAGACTGCGCGCTTGCTGGATCAGGTTGGTGACGCTCGCCAACGCAGTGTCGGTATTTTCCATGAAGGAGTTCGCCGTGTTCATATTCTGCGCATATTGCGTGAGCTGCCCCAGGGATTCCTCCAAAGCGAGAGCCTGGGAGGCGCCTGCGGGATCATCCGAGGGCTGATTCAGCTTCTTTCCCGTTGCAAGCGACTGTTGAGCGTCCACGTAGTTTTGATAGGATGTTTCCACATTGTTCAAGGTATCATTCAACATCATGTTCGTAGATATTCTCATCGATTCCCCTCCGCTTACTGGACCATGGATAAAAGGCTGTCCAACATGGAGTTAATATTGGTGACCATCTCCGCCGCAGCTTGATAGGATCGTTGGTATTGAAGCATGTTCGTCATCTGCTCGTCGAGATTGACGCCGCTAACGGAACTCTGCATGCTCTGTAACTGCTGGACGATTTGCGTTTGATTGTTATAATCATTTGTAAAAGATTGGGCGTCCGCTCCAATCTTTGCGATATTCGCGTTATATTGTTGAAGGATGCTGTTATTGCCGAAAATCGGCGTGTTGGCTAGATTGGAGATCGCGCTTGCGTTATCGCCATTCGACGCTGACACGGATTGTCCGGCTGCGGGGGGAGTTGCCGCCGCGATAGCGTTCGGATTAGAGACCAGTTCAGGATTGACTTGGATCGTGGCCGCGTTGGTCCCCGTGAAAAAATTCAAACCCGTTTCACCGTCCAACCCGTAACCGCTGGAGTGCAGTTGATTCACCTGGGATATCAGCGTGGATGCAATCGTATCCAAATTGGATTGATAGCCGGATATGAGATTGATCGATTGGACCATGCCCCCCAGTGAACCACCGCTTATTTGTACGGGGACGCCATCGTTCACCAAGTAGGGCTGATTATTAATAGTTTCGGTTTGAGTTGGTATTTTGTAGGCCTGAGTTCCCTGCACGATGGACATCCCGCCAATGTAGACATCCACCATTCCATTCGGCTGTCCGGATGGGCTTAATTCCTGGGAAGTGGTCACGCCGACCAAATTGCCCAGTTGCGAAATAAGCTGATCTCTTTGGTCCATAAGGTCGTTTGGATGCGTGTCATTCACCACACCATCCATGATCTGCTGATTCAGTTTGGCGATCTGACCGACCAAATTGTTCGCTTGGGTTATCGTGGATTGAATGGACCCTTGTAAGTTTGTGGTCATATTGGTCAAACCTGCGCTCACGCTGTTGAACATCCCTGTCATGGCTTGTGCGTTGGAAATGACCGTGGTTCGTATTCCGCTATCCTCCGAATTGGTGGCAAGGGTTTGGAAGGATGTGAAGAATGTGTTCATCAAATTCGACAGACCATTCGTTCCAGGTTCGTTGTACAAACCCTGAACCTCGTTAAGGGTTGTTTCCAATTGGTTGGATTGCGACTGGTTTGCGGTGGCGCTCAGCAACCTCTGCGTGACGAATTCGTCCGTGGCGCGAGTGATGGAACTCACTTGCACGCCTGTTCCAATTTGCGAGGATTGGAAAGCGACTCCCGAGGCGGTGTATGGCGGCATTTGAGTGAGATTGGCTGTTTGCTGTGAATAGCCGGGTGTGTTGACATTCGATACGTTTTGGCTGATCACGTCCAACACCGCCTGATTTGCAATCAACGCGGATTCCGCCGTATTTATTCCCAGAAATGAATTAGACATTTTGTTCTCCGCGACTGTGGATTAGCATCGCTGATCCAAGAAAAAAACGGGTTTGATCAAAGCGTTAGGATTTATTCCGTATTTCGCCGGTTGCAACGCGGCGTTGGAAAGATATTGCATCGTATATCGAACGTATTCGATGGCGTTTTGGAGGAGCGCTCTGTTCCTCTCGTTCATCGCCCTAAGCTCCGTGTTGGTTTTGAGGATATCCTCTCGTATCGCGCCCAAACGCTTCGCTTCCGGCGGGGACACTCGGTTCATCAATCGCGATAACGGAGGGATGGCGGTGTCCCGCTCGTTCATTATTCCGGAGAGAATCGCGACGTTTCTTGCGATCTGGAGCCGTTCAGCCTCAAGTATCTCCTGATGACGGTGAAGAATATCCATCCGAACTTGAATCTCCTCCACCTGTCTGTGATTGAGCTTAATCAAGGCTTCCGTAAGCATTTTCCCTTCGGCTATCAATTTCCCACCGGTATCGCATTCCTTTTGCAGTATGCGAATTAGCTTTCGAACCTCCACGCTCAAGTTTTTCGTCGTTTCAGCCATTTCGTCACCTTCCTAAATTCGGAGAGAACTCTTTGTATAACATATCGGCGATCCCAAATGAGCCGGTTTTTCCGATCTCGTCGCCTATCGCCTGGTCGAACATCCCCTGATAAATCGACGCTTGGTTCCCGGTTCCCATCATGGGGTCCTTGGGAACGCTTTTTTGCATCTCGTCCAGAAGCATCCCGACGAAATATCCCTCCATCTCCTTGCAAACCTTCATTAGTTTTTTATCCTTCGCTTTGCTCGTCTCCAAGGAATTGGATTGGACGATGGCTGCGGATGAAGGGACCAGTTTAAAGTTTGATGAGGCGCCGTTAATTGTGTTCATAGTTCCAACCTCCAATGATATGAGCGGTCATCCTTATTGAATCTCTATCTGTGCGGAGATATCCCCGGCTTCGTGCATTGCCTGTAGAATCGATATGAGATCTCTTGGTGTCACTCCCAGCCTGTTTAACGCCTTAACCAAATCATCCACGGTCGGATTTGCGTGCAGTAAAGCGAGACTCCCTTTGGATTCCGTCACCTGCGTACTCTTTTGTGGCAGTACAATAGGTTTCCCATCCTTACTGAATGGCGGGGGAATCGCAACGACCGGCGTATTCGTAACGCTCACCTGGATGTTGCCATGAGCGATCGCGCATGGGGATATCCTGACATTGCCTCCAATCACAACCGTTCCTGTTCTCTCATTCACAACGATACGGGCGATTGTGTCGGGGGAAACGGTTAGCTCCCCAATCTTGGATATGAAATCCACCGGATTATCCTTCATGGATTGAGGGATGTCCACCTTCACGGTGTAGGAGTCCAGAGCCTTGGCGTGCGTGTCCGGCATCGCCGTTTCAATGGCTTCCGCAACACGGTTGGCAGTGGTGAAATCCGGTTGATTCAGGGTAACCTCCATCGTGTTGCCATCCCCTTGCGTGAGAGAGGTGGGAACCTCCTTCTCCACGATCCCTCCTTCCGGAATTCGTCCCACGTTCACGGCATTTTTTTGGACGCTTGATCCGCCGCTGCTATAATTGAAGCCGCCAATGGATATCGGACCTTGCGCCACCACATAAACTTGCCCGTCCGCACCAAGCAGAGGGGTTTGGATCAGCGTGCCTCCTTGCAAAGAGCGCGCATCTCCAAGGGAGCTTACAGTGACGTCAATCTGGCTGCCGTTCTTAACGAAAGGGGGTAAAGTGGCGGTTACTAAAACCGCCGCCACGTTCTTGACCTTGACAGTGTTCTGAGGCACGTTCACCCCGAGTCGCTCAAGGGTGTTCACCACGGATTGCGCGGTGAAAATGGTGCTGTTGCTATCGCCGGTGCCTTCCAGACCAACCACTAACCCGTATCCGACTAGTTGATTGTTTCTCGCTCCCTGTATTCCCGCGATATCCTTGATCCGCACCTGAGCGAAGCAGATGGAGGGAAGCAAAACGTATGCGATATAGAGAAGGTATGAAGCGCGTTTCATATCCAAATAACCTCTTAATTCCCTTTTACTTAGAATAACCAACCGAACAATCGACTTAACAACCCGCCGTGCGTTTGTTTGGAGACCGGTCCTTTGCCCTGATATGTAATGGTGGCGTTCGCAAGTGAGATCGAAGAGACCGTATTGTTCGGGGAAATGTCTTGCGGGCGCACCTCTCCTGTGAGGACAATGTTCTCCTTCTCCTTGTTGACCGTGATCAGGCGAGTGCCTTGAATCATCAAATCGCCGTTAGGCAGCACCTTCTTCACCACGGCGGAGAGAGTCGTAATGAGAGAGCCGCTCCTGCTTGTCTGTCCGGATCCATCCAGACTGGAGGAATCGGAGCTTCCCAATGGCCCTAATAGCCCGTGCAACCCGCCCGTCAGCCCGTTGAATGCGTAGGATTCACTTTTGCTTGTCTTTGTGGAGGCGGTGGAGGATGCCGTGGAGGATTCCTGCACCATGATGGTGATGGTGTCTCCCACTCTATGCGCCCTGCAATCCGCCGCCCAATTCTGGGAGCTTGAACTCCAGAGCGAGCCATTCGGCGTGGTTTTTCCGTTTGTCTGGGATTTGCAAGGCTGCGATATCAAAATAGGAACGCAAACCGCCAAATAAAATGTGATTATGCGAAAACTGTTTTTTTTCATTTTAGTTCCCTTCAATCTGAATGTTTTGATTGTCTATGACAATGCCCGTAAGCTCCTTGCGCGTTTCGGTGGAATAGACTCGGATCGTATCGCCCACGGCTCCGTATGCTCTTGCGATACCGGGGCAGGTGATTTTAATGCCCCCCTCCGAAATAATGAGGTTCACCTTGGCGCCGGGAGTGATGACGTTGTTTTTCTCCACCGCTCCGCATAAGATTGGCGCCCCTGGCATGATTAATCGCGTGGAGCGCTTTCCAATGATGGAGTCCATATCCTGGATGATGTCGGGATTAGGGGACGAAATGGTCCCCAGGGCTACCATGTCGGATGTGATCACGGCATGTGGCATGATCGTTTTGGCGGCCACCACCACGGGAATGTCTTGATGGATGCGGAAAACGATGTCAATGGAACGAACCGGTTGTCCGTCCACTTCTATCGTTTCCGGCACGGTGGCAAGGGTTTCATCATCGCCGATTTTAGGAGCGCCCGCAACGATCTTGGTTTGTCCCATATTGACAATGCTCGCCATCGGTTTTTGGATCGGCGTTACCGTAGCGTTGGGCGGTAAAAGCGGCGTCAATGCCGAAAGAGCGGTTTGCACCATCATATCGGAAGAGATGGACAGCCCTCCGCGGGTGATTTGAATTTCGGGAGGGTAGTTAATTTCCAAATCCTTAAGAGTGAAATGGTTCATCAGCAATTTCGATGTGATGTCCGAATGATAAAGATCCCTGCTAAACCCCGGGAGTGGCGAGACGCCGATTACAACCGCCGCCAGTTTCCGTTGCAGCGTCGCATCCTGCGTGGTGATAAGCGCAATGTCCCCAAGGGTGAACGACGCATCGGAGACCATGCTGTTCGGCTGGATTGTCACAACCGCTTGTGGGGCGGTTTTCACCGAGTTCATGCATAAAGTTATTAAAGTGATGAGATGAAAGATTCGCATACTCTCCTCCAATCCGTGATACTTTGTCCGGGGACTACTGTTTCAGATTGTTTGCGTCAGAGAGCATCTGATCGGCGGTCTGTATCGCTTTCGAGTTCGTCTCGTAACTGCGTTGAGCGGTAATCATCTTGATCATCTCTTCGACAATCTGCACGTTCGATGTTTCCAGCGAGTTCTGCAGTATCGTGCCCAATCCGCTTTGCCCCGGAACATCCGTGACAGGGTCTCCCGACGCAGCGGTGTTCCGATAGAGATTTCCACCCAAGTTCAGCAATCCGGCTGGATTGATGAAGCGAGTAAGCTGTATCTGTCCAATCTGCTGAGCGTTTGTTTGACCGGCTCGCATAACGCTGACCGTGCCGTCGCTGGCAATAGTCACGGACGTATTGTCGGGCGGGATGATGATTTCAGGTTGAATGGGGTACCCATCCACAGTAGTGAGCCTCCCTTGGGAATCGAGAGTTAGGGAGCCGTCCCTAGTGTAAGCCGTTGTGCCATCCGGCATAAGGACGCTGAAAAATCCGTCCCCTTTTATCGCAAGATCATAGGGATTTCCCGTGGACTGGATAGTGCCTTGATTGAAAAGCTGAGTGGTGGTGCCTTGTCCCACGCCAAGCCCCACTTGTGAACTGGTGGGCATTTGACCACCATTGGCGTTGATGGCTCCGGGAATCTGGTTGTACTGATACAAAAGATCCTGAAATTCAGCGGAGCTTTCCTTGAAGCCGTTCGTGTTTACGTTGGCGAGGTTGTTGGCGATTACGTCTAGATTAAATTGTTGCGCCATCATACCGGTGGCGGCGGTGTATAGTGCACGCATCGTATACTCCTGATGGGAGATACCTGTTTCAAAGATATCTCGAAGAATCGTAGTAAGCTCCGTCTGTCATTCGGGAGCGTTCTTCGGCTTCCATCCCGATGCGTACCGGGGTAGGTCCAGCCGAAATGATATGGGTCTCAATTATGTCTTAGGCAAATCGCTTACCGTCTGCGATAAAGTGCTGTCTTGTGCGGTTATGGCGTGTTGCGCGGCTTCGTAAGCCCTTTGCACGGAGATCATCTGAACCATGGCTTTGACGGCGTTGACATTCGCCTGTTCCAGAAACCCCTGTTTCACTTGCGCATTGGATGGAACGGTTGCGCCATTTATGGTGAATAAGTTGTTCCCATCCTTGCTGATAGCTTGCGCCGGGGCGTTCACGATCTTGAGTTGGTCCAACAGTTTTCCATCCGCATAGACGTTGCCGTTGGATGTGATTGTGATGGATTTCGCTTGATCAAGATTGATAGGGCCCTTTTGTCCGAGCACATAATCATTGTTTTCATCAGCCAAATAGGCGGTGGTTTTATTGACAGGCTGCAAATGAAAATTGCCATTGCGCGTGTATCGAACCCCTTGCGCCGTCTGAACCGAGAAGAAACCGTCGCCGTTAATCGCCAAGTTCAACGGGTTTTTGGTGTTCGTGAGTTCTCCTTCCGTGAAATTCGTGAAGGATTGCGCGGGGGCGGTCCCCATTCCGAGAACTCCAACATATTGGACGGATTGTTCCGGCGAACCTTGAATTCGATCAATCGCCATCTGATTCAATTCCTGAAAGGTGGGAGTATCCTTTTTAAATCCGACGGTATTGATATTGGCAAGGTTGTTGGCGATGGTATCCAAGGCTGTTTCCTGGGCGATCATCCCGGTGGCGGCGGTGTAGATGCCTCTGAACATGCGGTGTGTCACCTCCTTTCCATATTTCACGGCTTTTTTAACATTGTTTCTTACATGGATTGTCGGATAGGAACACGGTAATCTTTAGATGTTTTTTACGGTAGAGATAGGTAAGAATTCAGGTCGAAATATTTGAAAAGCGCCTTATCATCCATCATCCTATCGAAATGGGAGTGTTGATCGCACTACCGGGTGCGTGATTGGCGCCGACGACGCAAAAGGCTCTCGCAAAGGTGAGTGTCACATCCGCTGTGCTGAGTTTTGCAACATCCATGATTGAGAAAAGAATGCTGGAAGAGCATAAAAGGAGATATTTTATGAGGTGTTGGGAGTGTATGGAATGCGAATACCGTTTCGAGGGGGAGACGGCTCCTGATAAATGCCCCATCTGCGATGAACCCCGTGAATCTTTTGTGGAGACTCATCCCATTGAACTGGATCAGAAGGATAAACTGCTCTTAAACGAAATCCAATCCTGCGTTCCTTTGTCGGAAAGACCCTTCCTGGAGATAGGCCGGTTATTGTCGATATCCGAGACGGAGGTTATTGAACGTATCCGGCGATTGAAATCGGGGGCGATAAGGCAGATATCCGCGATATTCGATTCACGGAGCCTTGGGTATCGCAGCACCTTGGTGGCTTTTCAATTGAAACCGGATCATCTGGAGGAGGGGGCGAGGGTTGTCAGCAGCCATCCTGGCGTAAGTCACAATTATAGAAGGAACCATGCCTTCAACCTCTGGTTCACTCTCACTATTCCCGGCACGGCGAGTTTGGAAGGGGAGGTGGATAGGCTTAAACGAAAAAGCGGCGCGGATTTGTCAATCATTCTACCCACCATTAAGCTTTTTAAAATCGGAGTGAAGCTGGATACCATCGGCGAAGAGCCTGCGACGCGCAAGGAGAAAGGTCCAGTCATCAAGGGATTTAGAGAGGCTCAAAATCTAACGGAAAGAGAGATCAGCGCCATACGGGCGTTGCAAAGAGATTTGCCCTTGATTGAGAAGCCATTTCTTAACATTGCGGAGAAGTACGGCGAGGGATTAACGCAAAATGAGCTTTTTGAAATGGCAAGGGATTTTCAAGCGCGAGGCGTGATGCGACGGTACAGCGCGGTTTTGAGACATCGTAGCGCGGGCTTTTCCGCAAACGCCATGGGCGTATGGGTGATCCCGGAGGAACGAATGGAGGAGATTGGGAATATGATGGCGGAGTACGCCGCAGTGAGCCACTGTTATCAACGCCCCGCCTATCCTCCGGAGTGGCCGTACAATATGTTTTCCATGGTGCACGGACGAAGCGTGGAGGAGTGCGAAACGGTCCTCGATGACATTTCACGCAAGACCGGAATCAGCGAGTACGCCAAATTATACAGCACGCGGGAATATAAAAAGATCCGGGTGAAATACTTCACCTGGACCCCGGAACAACTGAATTGAATGGAGAACGGCTTGCTCCGAGTTATTCAGGGCAAGCCGTTGTGTCTTATTTCATGCGATAATAGATCGCCCCCGGGATCGTATTCGCCGTAAATTGAAGCCATCCATTGGCTCTTTCAACCGGCACGGTTTTCACCAATTTGTATTCGCTGTTCAGCGCCTCCAATGCCGGATGCGCCGCGGGGAGATTGAAGTCTTTCTCTTTCAATCGGATGGAGAATTGACGCGTGCGAGGGAATGGAATGATGAGCCAGGATCCTGTTTTCTCCTTGTTCATTAGGATACTTCCATCCGTCGCCACCTTTCCGAAATCGACCATAACCCCCTTGAGATTCACATGTCTTTCCGGTGGGGGCGTACCCAACTTCATGGATTCTTCGAGAGGTACCGGTTTGAAGCTGAGATCGGTTCCGTTGTTGGACACAATTAATGTCCCAATCATATAGCGATTGTTTCCATCATTCAATCCGGTTAAATTTAGTCTGTCGCCTCCCGGCGCCGGATTGTACATTCCCGTATAAAGGATATACGAACCATCTTTCAACTTATCCGGAAGCGTTACGGACACCGGACTTCCCACCATATCCCCGAGGCTCCATTGACTTGGAGATGAGGCGATTCCAGACGAGGTCTGCAGCACAATCCCCTCATTCGCGCTGTCCTGCGGGTTTGTCAAATGGATGAATATCACGTATCCTTGAGGCAGCTTTTCCTTGATACGCCAAGCATAAGTGATGTCGAATTGACGAGGTCCGGTTTGGTGGAAGGATGGTACGTATGGAATCGCTTCCCAAATATGCGGTCTGGTTGTCATATCCGTTCTGGAGTTCGCGAATATCATATTTGGGGTTTCCAAGTAGTCGGACACCACTCCGTCGCGGATTGCGGTGTCGGCGAACAGATTTTTGCCTTTGACCTCCCAACCGTATTGCGGCAACTCCGCTCCGACATTCCAATGCTGTTTTGCGCCGTTCGCCCAAACGCGAAGCCCATCGTTATATTGCACATATACGCGATTGAGAGGATTATCCGCTGCGATAGCCTGTTCGATTGGGAGCATCCTGCCGTTGACATCATAAAGGATTAACGACGCCTTCGCCATTGCGTACTGCGATGTGATCGGCCATAGCAGATTGTGCTCCTCCCATACGAATGGGAGATTTTTATAAAATTGTCCCGCAACGAAGCCAGCGTGCCCATAAGCGATCTCCTGCATTCGATACTGATCCAAGGTTTTCGCATCAGGAACGCGACGCTGCCAGTCACCCGAGTAACCGGAGGCGAGCCATCGTTCAATATAACCCATCCCATGATTGAATTGCAGAGGATGGATGCGATCCAGGTCAAAGTTCACGAAGAGAGGGGCTGTTTGTCCTTGATTTGCGGGCCATCCCACTCCGAACTGCGCCTCCACGCCATCCAGCAATCCGCTCCAATACCAGTGATTTGCCCCTTCGCCAAGAACGGGGCCGTGATGCACTTTGCGGAAGAGCTTCCAGAGGTTTTTATGCGCTTCGAAAACAGTATGGAATTTTCCGGCGCCCGGAACATTCGCTCGGAAATCCACATGGAACCATGGGGGGACGGCGGAATGAACGTCGAGATAACTCATGTTGGGATGAAGCTCTTTTTGCACTTGGGGTGTGATCATCCTCGCATAGTGCAATATCGCCGTTGGCGCCATCGCGTAGGATTGTATGAGGTTCTTCCATGCAGGGATCAGGTTACCGTTTGAATCTCTGGCGACGTTGTTCACATCATATAGAGCCGCGTTAGGGTAGAAATCCACGTAATTCTCATGAACACCAATCAGTTCCCCCAACTTTTCAGCGGTGGATATCCATGATCTCAATCCGGCGTTGCCGCCTAAATCTGCGTTGGCGGGCAGCGTGTTGGGGAGCTTGTTGTCGTAACCGCCATTTTGCCATACATGAACGATCGTGGCGAAATGAGTGAGATGATAGCTCGCCAACGTGTTTAACCACTCTCCATTCTCCTTGAAATCACCGCCCCATGTATCCAAAATCACCTTGTCCGAAAGCAGTTTTCGGTAGGGCGATGGCGGATTGGGCGGAGCGGGGAGCACGTCCTTGAGCTTCGGGGACACGAGAAAATCGCCTACTTCATACACCGGATTGCGGATACCCGAGGTCAGTGGGAGATATTCGGCGGTATAACCGTTTAAATCACTTGCATCTGAAACTGTGTAATCTATATATGTGTTGGCGAATAGCATCTTATCCGGCATGTAAATCACGTTCCCATAGTAGGGCACGGATAAGGTTTTCCGATAATCCAGCGGTCCGAAGGTCCCGAAATGCACGGCTGAGATATGATGAGAGTCGGATTGAACGATCGCTCGAATTGTGAATGGCGGAATGAATTTCAAAGTGGCTGTGACGGTAATGGTTTTTCCGTTAACGATGTATTTCGCAACACGTTTAACTTCATTCTTTGTGGATTGGGGATACTGAACGATCGTTTTCCGTAAGTTTGCATCCGTGGAGGATTGGAGAGCGTTGAAGTCTATGGCTGAACCCAAGCCCACATTAATGCCCACACCGGCGGATTCCATCGTGATCCCTTGCAAAATATCGCTGGGATGTTGCGAGAAGCGAACGTGAACCGCTGATTCATTCCATTTCAAATGAGGGGTGTATCCACCGGATCCGTTCACGACTATCTCTCTGTCACCCCAGAGAGCGAAATCAAAGCTCGCATCATGCTTAGGACCGGGATCGGTTTCAAAACGGAGTTCTATCGTTTGTCCGGCGTAAGGGGTGAGGTCGAACCGGTAATCGGTCCATTTCGCGTCCTTTTTAAGCAGGTACATTATCTGCTTGTTGTTAAGATATACGTGAAAACCGACACCGTCGGATTTTCCGGGTTGAGCCGCCTCATCGCTGAGCGCCACCGCGAAACGGAGATACACGCTTTTGGCCTTGGGCAGACGCAAGTTGAAGATTTGATTGGAAAAGCCGGTTCCGTTTCTCCAAGGAGGATGAAGGAGGAACGCCTGTTTTCCGTTTTGATTTCCAAATGGCATGCAGGCGACTCCTGTTGCGTTGTCGAAATAGGAAACCCATCCCACAGGCATCCGCCCGCTTGATCCACCGTAATATTGATAGGTCACATCGTACATGCCAATGTCATCGAGGCGATTCACACCATTGTGCAGAGGAACCGCGCTCAGCGCGAAGGAACGTACGGAGCAGAGAAAGAATAGCGTCAGAAGGATCGGAATCGTCATTGGGATACGTTTGAATTGCATGTGTCGCCTCCGAAAAATAGTGGGATAAGATGGTGCATTGGTTACGATTCCATCAATGCGTTATCTGCATCGTGTGTGAATTCAACCAGTCCATTTTCTTGGAATTTGATAGCCTCATTTGAAGGGGTTGTCATCGAACATACGATCCACCTCATCCCGGGAGATGAGTATCTCTCTTGGTTTCGCCCCATCCGGCGGGCCGACAATTCCTCGGTCCTGCATGTTATCGATGAGACGCGCCGCCCTGGTGTAGCCGATTTTGAACCTTCTTTGAAGCATCGAAGTGGAGGCTTGACCATTCAACACGACCAATTTCACGGCCGCTTCGAAAAACTCATCCTCCTCTTCCCCATCCGGATCATTGGAGAACCCGCCGTTTGACGATCCCGCGTCCAAGGGTGTAAGAGTGTAGTTGGACGTTGTTTTTCTCTCCTTGAGATATTTCACCAAGTCGTTTGTTTCCTGCTCCGAGAGAAAGCATCCCTGCATTCTTATGGGTTTCATCGCGTCAATCGGCATAAAGAGCATATCCCCTCTTCCGATGAGACGTTCCGCGCCTGTTTGATCCAAAATGGTTCTGCTATCCACTTGGCTTGAAACCGCGAATGCGATGCGTGAGGAGATGTTCGCCTTGATCAAACCGGTGATCACATCCACCGACGGTCGCTGGGTGGCTATGACAAGGTGTATGCCTGTGGCACGCGCCAATTGCGCCAATCGACAGATGGAGGTTTCTATCTCTGCGGCGGCTTGCATCATCAAATCGGCGAGTTCATCCACCACAATTACCAGATAGGGGAGTCGTTCCTCGGGATCCACTTTCGAATTGTAACCATCGATATTGCGCGTGCCGATTTTCGCGAAGAGATCGTATCTATGGTCCATCTCCTTCAACGCTGCGCGGAAGATTCCCGCCGCCTGCTTTACATCCTTCACCACGGGATGCATCAAATGGGGGATGCCATCCCAGAGCGATAACTCCACTCTTTTGGGGTCGATCATGATGAATTGGACCTCATCGGGAGTGGCGCGAAATAGCATGGTGGCGATGAGCACGTTCAGACAGACGGATTTGCCAGAGTTTGTAGAGCCGCCGATCAAAAGATGAGGCATCTTGGTGAGATCGGCGAAGCGTGTGGCGCCTGCGACATCCTTGCCCAAAGCGAAGGTGAGCTTGCTCGCTTTTTTAAGTTCGGGGGATTCCAAGCACTCTTTGAGTGTCACAATGCTGGGCGTGGCGTTTGGCACCTCCACGCCAATGGCGGATTTACCGGGGATTGGCGCCTCCACTCTTACATTAATCGCCGCGAGAGCCATCGCCAGGTTATCTGCGAGAGATGCGATTTTACTCACCTTTATGCCAGGCGCGAGTTGAATTTCATAACGGGTGATCGTTGGCCCATGCGCGATTTCAACCACATTCGAACCAATGTTGAATTGATCCAGAGTCTGTTCCAATATCCGAATCTTATCGGCGAGTTCCTGTTGGGATCGCTTTGGCGGTTGCACGGGATCCTTGAGCAGGGATAATGGCGGGAGTTCAAAGGAATCCGATCCTGTTGGGTGGTCATGCGAATTCGTAGCCGCCTTGGATCTCTCCGAAGAGAGAACGATATCCGTGTCAGACTCCTTTTCCGGAGCGGGATGGTAGGGGTCTTGAAGGGGCAGTGTGAGTTGGGTTCCATCATCTGGGACGGATTTACCGGAAAGCTTTGGAAACAGGCGGATACGCTTTGGTTTTGACTCCTTGTCGCTTTGCGGAGCCAGTGGCGATGCCTTCGTCTCCTCTGGCGACGCCAAGGGTTTCGAATCAAGTTTCTTTCTTTGTAAACTCACTTCTCCGCCCCCGATGCGCTTTTTAACCGCATTCACCCCTATGTCCGCAGGCTTTCGAAGATAGGCGAGAAGCTCGATGAACGGTTTGTCCACCAATAAAACGACGGAGATGCACGCCATCAATAATAAAATCGCATATGACGTAACCAACCCGAAGAGTCGATAAAAGATAACTCCGAAAACCGCGCCTATAATTCCGCCCGCCGGTAGGAAATGGTTGGTGTCAAAGGATACGTCATGCAATGCAACGGGGGTGCTAAGGTGCCTCCAAATCACATAGGTGAAAAAAAGGAGTATGGATCCCAACGTGGAATGCGTGAAAGTGAGACGATCATAACCAATGAGAAACATTGCTCCCACGTACATGGCGATGATGGGGGGCAGGTAGGCGCCCGTGCCGGCGATTAATCGCAAAGAGTAATCGATAAATGGGGGGATCACTCCATTTTGAGGCCATGTTAGCGCTAGGAAACTGATGACTCCGATGAAAAAAAGGAGCAATCCGAAAATGTCCGTTTTTCTTCTGCTGCGTGAATCCGACGCGTTCATTTGTTTGGTTCGAATCATCGTTTACACTATGCAAATGCCGAAAGTTGGATGTTGAATTTCTTGTCAACCAACGCAATGGCAATTTTCGGCAAATGAGTTTAGTCTCACTCTTCATACGCTTGGGATCGTACTCGAAAGGTGATTTGTGCAATCACCGGAACGGTCCATCCAAAATCGAGTGTGAATCAAGTGTGACGTCTCCACGACGTCCGAGGACGTTCGTTGGAAATAATCAAGCGATTTATGCAATTGCGCATTATTTTAAATTATATCAAATGTGAGGGAATAGGTCAATTGGCGCACGGAATAGTGTGCAATCAGGGAACTGAACGATGAATGAATGGCACAATCATATTGATGATCAACACGCATGGCGATTGGCGCGTGAAAGAGACATTAAGATGATTTTCAATTCCGTCACTCGGGAATATATAGCATTCTGCCGCAATTATCACAAAAAATTATTTCATCGCTATCCTTAATATGTCGGATGACTGAGTTTCTCAATGTGGTGTGACAGGCGCTGCAGGATTCCGATTCGATTTTCCCGATCCCGATTCCAGCTTTGCCGGAGCGAAGCGACTCATACTTTTTGAGCATTGCCGGACTGATGGTTGACGCCAACTTTTCACGTTCCGCCTTTAAGTTTCTCGCCTCGCTAGCCAGAACTGACACTTCCTTTTTGTACTCGCTCTCTTTTTTCTTGTAAAGTTGTTCCGCTTCCATGAGGCGGGCGGCCAACTCTTTTTCCTTATTCTTAAGCGCCTCCGACTCATCCATCATAAGGAGTATTTTCTCATCAAGACGGCTGCGTTGTTTTTTCAAGGATTCGATCTCTTTTTCCAACGCCGCCAACTCCTTAGGGTTGGAGACTCTTCCTCCGTAAAGGCTCTTGTGACACTCCTTCTCCTTCGCTTCGAGATTGGCTAGTTCGAGTTCGGCGTCTTTGATGTCCCGTTGCAATTTCTTAAGGGATGTTTGGAAGGTTTCGTTCTCTTTTAGGGTTTCTTCATAGCGAGCCTTAAGCGCGGAGCCGTTATCCAGTTCGTGATAACGCTTATTCAAATAGGTGATGCGACTGTCGATCTGTTGCAGTTGGTAAAGGTCTTTTAGCGAGGAATTCATTATGTTGATACTCCTTCAATGATATTTTAGCAAAGACCGGTGACTGAAGTCAAATGAGACGCCTCTGGAAATCGTGGAAAATCCGAGGGTATAGTCTGATATTGTAAAAATCAGAAGGGACGGTGCGTCAGGTTCAATAATAGGGATGAGCTTGAGAATTCCTTCGAATCCTTCGATGAAAAACTCAGACTCGCTATGAATGGAAAGCGGATCAATGGTTCAATCATTGCAACTGGATAGATTCACATTAAAGACCGACGGGGCAACGATATCCTGTCTGCACTATGCCCCGCCTATTCCTAAAAGCCGTTTTTGCGTCGTGTTGTCGCACGGATTGACATCGTCAAAGGAGAGTATGGACGTATTGGCGTCCTATCTTGCCGAAAAGGGATTTCCGACCATAACCCACGATTTTCGCGGGCATAAATTGGGTGGAAGCACAGGCGAGTTGCATAAAGTGATGGATCTCGTTTTGGATACGGTCGCAGTTTGCAATATCGCCATGCATCGCACCGGTTTGCATTTTGTGGTTCCTATCGGGCATTCCATGGGCGGGATCATAAGCCTTGCGGTTTTGCACGGAGTTAAAAATGCGATTGGAGTTGGAGTGATCGCCTCCGGACCGGAACCGATAAAAGGGTTTCAAGGTTTGGCCGGGCAGTCTCTTCTGCGGCAGCGAGCCGATTATATCGAGGGGATTCCCCCTGAAACGACGCTGAAAGAGCTCGGAGAGCTTTATGCAGGACTGATTCCGTCAAAGAATCATCCCGCATTATTCATTGCCGCGAAAGATGATGTTTTCGCGAAAGCCAAGCCGATTCTCTCCATGGCTGAAAAGCATGGCAAACGCGCGGAATATGTGGAGGTGGATGGCTCTCATTTGGAAGCGCCTTTGCGTTCGCGAGGCGTTGTGACACGCTGGCTGGAAAAGACCTTCGGCTCACTTCCATATCCGCAAGTGAAGTGAGGGAATTCTCCGTATGAAATCCGTGATGCTCGTCGGCAAGCGAACCGTGGAAATACGCGATATTCCTATGCCTCGCATAAACGCAGGGGAGGCGTTGATTGCTGTGGAGTGCGTCGGCGTCTGCGGGGCGGAGATCAGTTGGTGGACGTCCGCGGAGGATTCTTCAGGGATTCCGTGCGTCCTTGGACATGAATTTTCCGGTGTCATCATGGATATCCACGGGGATGGAGAGGGCTTCAACATAGGGGACAGGGTGACAGCCGACCCATTGATTGCCTGCAGGCGGTGCACTTATTGCTTGCGCGGAGAAACAAATCTTTGCGACAACTTGAGATTAATGGGGCTTTACGGATATCCCGGAGTTTTTTGCGAATATGTCACTTTGCCTTTGACACGCCTATATGCGATTGCCTCCGAAGTGAGCGCAAGGAATAGCGTTTTGGCGGAACCTCTTGCGTCAAGCATTCGTCTTCTACGTCATATTCCTCCGAATTTGCCAAAGAGGGCAAAAATCGTCATATTCGGCGCGGGCATACAGGGGATTTTTTGTCTCAATCTGGCGAGAATGAACGGTTGGAGCAATGTGGCGATGGTCGATGTGAATGACCATCGCTTGCACATCGCCAATGAACAAGGAGCGTCCCTAATCGTCAATGCCTTAGAAGAGGATGCCACAGACCGTTTGAAACGGTGGACGAACGGTTCGGGGGTCGAGGTTGGGATTGACGCCTCCCGATCGGGTGATGTCAGAGGGCGGCTTTTACAGGTGGTGGCGAAAGGTGGAACCATACTTTTGCTTGGAATGAACGATCCGATCGCTGAGGCGGATTTCAGACTGGTGGTGGAGCGCGAACTGAAAATACAGGGCTCGTTCGGATATTGTTCGCAGGATTTTGCAAAGGCGGTACAATATATATGCGATGGCTGTATTGCGTTGGATAGGTACATACGCGTGTTGCCTTTTGCCGATTCAATAAAGGCGTTCGTACTCTCGTCGCAATTCGAGGGAGAGTATTTGAAAACGGTGGTGTGCCTGAAAAATAGGGGTGTATCCTAATTTTTTCCGTTCCTGCCACCTAAAATGAATTAACGCTTATGTTCCCGATCCCTGTGGAAAGGGGGGGGACGGTTCAATTTAAGTGGTTGCGAGGTATGGATAATCTCCAAGGATATGACATCTCGGAAGATGAAGTTAGGAGCGCTTCTATAACAGGTTTGTAGGAACCTGTCATCAACTTCCAAATATGGTTTCTTGTCACAAGCTCATGCGTGGTCGTTTTGAACGATCTTCGACTCTTAAATAAAACATAGGAGATATGTGGCAATCGACCGCATGGAGTGGATTTTTTATGGCGATAGAACAACAATTAAGGTCTTTGTCGCAAACTCCGCTGTCTATGCAACGGCAAAACTTTTCCAAAGTTTCCGTTGTAAAAACAAAACGTAATGTCACGATAGATATTTTACGCGGTTATTGCATCATCATGATGATAACCAGCCATATAAGCCCGAATTCTCTCGTCAATCAATGCGTTCATTTCCAACGATTCATTAGCGGCGCGGAAGGTTTTGTGTTCCTTTCCGGCTTGGTTTTGGGTCTTGTGTACCGTCGTAAACTGGATGCTTTTCCGGCGGTTCAATCCTATGTAAAAATATGGAAAAGGGCGTTGATGATATGGGCGGTTCATTGCATCATCGTCCTCGGCGCACTGGTTTCCAATATATGGGTTTTTCATTTTTCGGATATTCCCGATATTCGTTCCTTAGGCGTTTTCCATTCGATTTGGTTGACGATCACATTGCAGATGCAACCGGGACACATGCTGAACATTCTCCCCATGTATGTGGTTCTTCTCGGTATCGCTCCGCTAGTGTTTGAAATGCTCCGCAGAAGGAAGACGGGGTTGCTGGTATTTATCTCCGTATCCCTCTTTTTATACACTCAGGTTAATCCTGCATTTTTGACATGGGGGGATCCGAATCTCGGAGGCATTGCGTTTCCTCCGGTGATGTGGCAAGTTCTTTTTATCGCGGGGATGTGCATCGGATATCATTCAAATCTTATTCGCACCACGATTTTGGATAGAAACCGCAGAGCTCTAACCTGGTTATTGGGCGGTCTTGTGCTATTGATGATGGTTATCACCCTGTTCCATACACCGCACTTCGCATTTTACAACCATACAAAGTGGGATTTGTTCCTCTGGCAACGCGAACCTCTGCGCTTTGGACGGGTTTTGTATTTCATGCTCAGCGTAAGCTTCTTTTATCTGCTAGTTCAAAGATTGCATAATCTCTCTTTTACAAGAAGGGTGATGAACGCTTTATCCCTGCTCGGAAGAAACAGTCTTTACTCCTTTATCGTCCATCTTGGCTTCGCCTTCATGGTGGGGATGTTGATGATGATTGCCACGGATCGTGTTTCCCTGGAATTAAGCCCCGTCTTCACGGTTTTGATGGTGTATTTCATGGCGAAGTATCAGGTAGGTCGCAAGTTTATTCCCAATTAAGATATCTTCGTGTTCGCATTCTCCCTCGGTATGATATGTTGAAACGTACTCTTTCGCTGAAGTGAAAAATATGACATCCTTGGCGCAAAGTTGTTTTTTGATTCTTACGATCCTCGTTTCGCCGTTCTCACATGCGCGAGGGGTGTGGGAAGGATATACCTCATCCCCCGCCTACTCCCCATCGAAGTGGTCTCTTTGGATTTCTCAGCCTCCTGCGAATTGCCCCTTCAAACAATCAATGAAATTCAAGGGACTCGCCTTTTCCGATCTTCATGCGGAGTATGAGAACGCGGACACGTGGTATCCTTCCTGGGCATCGGACGGGAATCTCTATTCCCCATGGACGGACGGAACGGTGGAGGGAATCACATCCTCTTCGGGCGGCAAAGAGGCGACAACGGGATACGCAAAAATCGTTGGGGATGACCCTTTGCATTTGACCATCACTGATGTTGGAACGTACCCGTCCGATCCCTCCCCCTACGGCGGAAGATATCCTTGCGGCAGCTTGGTTTACAACGGAGTGTGGTATTACGGCACCTATTGCCTGTTGGATGGAGGGAATGGATTGAACTGGGACGTCCTCGGTCCGTTTGTGGGATTCCGATGGTCCGAAAATTTCGGGAAAAGCTGGACGCAAACTCCCTGCACTCCGTCCCATCCGCTATTTGGCGAGCAATCCTTGCATCATGAACCTATCCGGATCGGATCACCTCATTTCGTTGATTTCGGAAAAAATATGGAGTATTCCCCCGACGGCTACGCATACCTGGTGGCTCACGGCGCATCCAAAGGTCCTCAAGGGAGAAGGAAGGCCTATGATAGTTGGATTACAGGGGATGAAGTCTATCTCATTCGTGTGAAACCAAGCATCGCAGATATGAACGACATCTCGAAATATCAGTTTTTCTCGGGGTACGACACAGCCGGCAGAGCCAGATGGAGCGGGGATTTTAAGAAGATTCAGCCTATCGCCAAATGGATGAACCATATGGGCTGCGTCACCATGACCTATGACGCCCCTCTTAAAAGATACCTTATGTGCGTAACGGATGGCGGAAACACGCTTTCCATGTTCAACACCTACCTCCTTGAATCGCAGGACATCACCGGTCCTTGGAGATTGGTGACCTATATGGAGCATTTCGGGCAACAAGGGTATTTTGTGAATGTCCCCTCAAAGTTCATCCGCTCGGACGGTAAAACCTTCTGGCTTTGCTATGCGGCGAATTTCAGCGGAGGGGAGAATGGGACGCCGTTTCGCTCCAATCCTCCAGGCGGTCGGTATGGAATGTGTCTTCGGAAAGTGAAGCTTGTAAGCCCGAATGATCCGTTGCTGAACACCGATATTTTGCAGTCCCCCGATAACATCGCCCCGGATGCATTGCTAACAGTCAGTTCCGTGCACGCCGGTTACTCGGAGAATGGAGCGGTGGACCGTGTTGTGGGAGGATTTCCCGGCGATACGAGCCATGAATGGGCGTCGAACGGAGAGGGAAGCGGTGCGTTCATTCGTTTGGAATGGCAAAGGGATCATATCGTGAACCGTGTGCTTCTTTTTGATCGTCCGAACAATCTGGATCGGATACTCTCAGGGGTTTTGGTTTTCAGCGACGGAACCTCCATTCAAACCAAGGCGTTGCCGGATGACGCCAAACGGGGATTGGATGTCCTCTTCCCCCCGAAGAAAATCCATTGGTTGATATTTATTGTGAACAGGGTGAAACCTAATTCCCCGAATATAGGGCTGTCGGAGATCGCGGTGTTCACGACAAAAAAACGGGATGGAAGGTAACTGCAAAATATGCGTCCAGGGTGTTTCGCCAAGCGTGAAATGAGCGTCGGAGCCCCTTTTTCTGAATTTTGAAGCTTGCTAAGGTTAAATAGGTGAATAAATATTCTTATTCGCGCGCATCATGCAATCGGTTACGCTCATTTCTGCGTTTGTTGGGTCACTATGGGGACATAACCGATCTCCAAACCCTTCGGAGGCTTAACGATCAAAGCGGGGTCAATCGACACCAATTTACCATGATCCAGCGGGGGGATGTAGTCGGTGTTGATTTTCCATGCGGACTGTATCCTCTCAAACCTCGCCTGCAAATCCTCCTTTTGCTTTTCGCTCAGTTGAAGATGCTGCAATGATGGCTGATCCACGAAGCGATACCAGTAGTAAGTTACAACGGAGCCATCCGTCAGTTTCGCATGGTAAGGTCCGCGCTTGGGTCCCGGAGTCCACCATACGGAGGTCGAATCCAGAGGGCATTCATAGGACTTTCCCTTGTCGGCGGGTTGGAACACCTGAGATTTTAGTTGCGCGCTCTCCGGGACTTGATCGGCGGGGATGACTTCCATCTCCTTGCCCACCTGTTTGTAGTATTCCGGGAATATCCCCTCGCTTCCGGGGTTTTTCCATTTCAGCCCGAAGGTGCGTGCGGAGGGTTTGCCAAATATCACGGTCTGAACGATATCGCCGATACCGTGAATCGGCAAGTTTTCCGATCCTTGCCGGAAATTGATTCGATTGGCTGTGAGCGCCGGGGACCAAGAATAGAACGCGTTGAATTCGCCCGTGGATTTTATTTTCCCATCCAACATGGATTGAACGGTATCCCACAAGGCCTCCTTTGAGTACATTCGGACATCCTCCATGAGCGTCGTCCGTCCGGATTTGTCCACGGGAAAAAGGATCTCGGGAATTCTTACGTATGTGTTTCCCGCATCATCCTTATTCTGGAAATAGGGGACGGTGTTAAACTCCATCGCCCCTCCCGCCATGATGGCGGGTCGGGCGTCCAGCCCGCGCCCGTTGATAACGGGGTATCCGGCGGAGAGCATGCTCCATATTCGAGGAATCCAAAACGCGACAGGGCCCTTATAGTTCGCAGCGTTAAAGAACAGCGTCCAGCACTGATCGCCAGTCGGAGGATTTTGGGATGGAACATCCCCGCTCATTAACGGCAAAGCCATCCATGCGTTGCCCAACACTTCGTCATCCGCACCTTTTTGGAAGGTGAAGCCATCCGGGGGGATGAGTATTCGGTTTGAGAGTTGCGCGATCCCCATTACGTTCGCGGGCAGGGGATTTGGATCTCCAAAACCGAAACCCGGGGAGGATATCTGGTGATTATATCCGTCCGGGGTTCCATTGATACGGTATTTCGGAGTAGTTGACCCGAACTGCGTGCTTGCCCAAAACCCCAATCCGCCCTCGATCGTTTGGAAAACATCGCGGTAATAAGGGCCTCTTTCCGGCCAGTTGTCCCTCGCAAAGGTGCCTGGCGGACATAGCGGCTCCATAAAATCGGAGTTATCCGGAATGATCCATGTGGCGGGGAGACCAATCTGAAAAGAATCCAAGGGCGTTTTCAACAGCGGCCATACGCTTGAATAGAAGCTTACACCATATCGGAAATCCGGTGGGGGTTTGCTGACATTCATCGTAATGTAGCCCTTCAAACCTCCGAATTGCTCCGGTAATTTTTCAGCGGAGGAGGGGGATGCGCCCGCCATAAAAGAGATCGCCCCCCATAATAGAAGGAAAATAAACGCTTCCTGAAGAATGCTTGTTTTGCCCATGATATCTCCTTATCCGCGTTTGTTGATGGCGGCTATCAGATGAAGAATGCCGATTTGGCAGAAGGCTGTGGATTCCGGGTACATATCCTGCTTCATTTTGTCTTCGACACCGTCTCCGTTGGTATCATCCGTCCAATTATACACCCCGCCCATCTCGTTGAACAGCCGGACCCGGAATGGGTTTTGGCCGCAGAGATAGCGCACCATCGCCATGGCTCTCTCGTAATAACGTTTCTCTCCGGTCAGAGCGTACAAATCCGCCAAGGCGTGAATCCAGTGCCCGGTCTGATAATAAAAAAACTGCGCCATGCCGCCCTTGCTCCAGATATAGGTCATTCTGCCCGGGGAGATGAGCAATCCGAAGTTCACGCAGGGCGCCTCTCTCTCTTTTGGATCGGCTTTTGCCGTTATCCATGCGTCCGCAACCTGCATCGCCGAGGAGCGCCAGCGTGCGGCTTCGGGCTCTTTTGGCATTAGGGCGGTTCCCTCCGCCAACGCCGCCACCCCCATGGCATCCACATTGGGATAGATAGACCACTGATGGTCGGGGGATTCCAATTCCACAAGAGCGCTTAGCGAATTGATGCAAAGCTTGCGCAGCGTTTGAGTGTCGTTCGGGGCGAGCGTCACCGGCATGTCCGGATCCACGCTGTATGCGGCGAGCATTCCAAGCAAAAGATATGCGTGCTCCCCCGCGTCTCTCCAGTACACACGCCCTTGAGGCGTGGTTTTGACATATCCGCCTTTTTTCCCGTCATGGAGGCAGAAGCGAAGGGCGAGTGCGATGCTTTCTCGAAGATCGTTTGCGATGGGGCCATCGGGATCCGCCTTCAGCATCTCTCCCAGTCCCCATACGTCGCGCCCGTTAAGCACCCCGCCTGCGGCGTAATCGTGAAAAGCGGGATTGTAAAACCACCCTGTGCGTTCCGTCATGTACTCCCCATTGTTAAACATGCCGTAGTGAAACGCCCCTGCCGTGTATGTTTCACGCTTGCCCTGCCAATCCGGAACGCAGAAGTTGGATGCGGTGCGATGCTGCATCGCCATTAGGTTTTGAGCCGCCTCGCGACAGATTGCCAGGATGTTCTCTTCGGGAACGGTTTGAGCATGGATTCGCATGACATGCATGATCAGGAGATCCGCAAAATCATTGGAGAAGACATAGGGGCGGTAGTTGTCCGGAGAGTTGTTCTTCGGGTTCCCGTCCAAAGGGTTGTCGTTGCTTGAGTTGAACCAGGTGTTCCAAACGGATTGCCAGAAGGTGCGAGCAACTCGATGATTGAGCGGATGGGACCAATCCCTGTCGCGGTATCGGAACTCATAGAGCGTGAGGTTGTTTTTGAACCACTCCAAATCCGTCTTTATTGCCAAATCGAAGGTCTGACGCTCCGCATTCGCCTTCATCGCCCCCTCGCTATGCAGATAGAGGTTTATCAGGGAGCGCATTTCGTTCCATTGAGAGCATTTTTCGTCCGTTCGACCCTCCCGATCTATAAGCCCGGATGTGAATCCGGTCGGGAGAGTCGTTCCGGATTCGTCATACAGGATGATGGTGGCCTCTGTTTGGCGGTGATTCGGCTTGGTCACGTCGAAGTCGTCATCGGTCGTTGCGTCGATGAAAAGTGCACCCACCCTCAATTTCGGGGCGTCGTGAAAATCCGTTGGATACCGGAGCCGGAATTTCCCCGCTTTTGCGGGGACTTTCGCCACACTGGATAATCCATTGCCAGTGGTGACTCGTAGCATTACGGCGCTATCCGTTTGCTCACCCACGTTTCCAATGATTTCGACGAAGCCCTTGCGGATATCCGCCAGCGCGGAACCCGATAGCGTATCATCCAGCGATATCGCGGGCTTCGATTGAGCGTTGGTGGAAAGGACGGCTTCGCCTATCTCGGGCAAAGTCAGCGTCGCGCCGATCATGGCAAGCATTTGTCGCCGGGAGATTTGTTGGTTTGACATGATCTTATTTTACACGCAATCATATCGAAGTCTCCATTAGGAATAAAGTTGTGGATTAAGAATCGGCCTCGGAGTGACCTTGATCGAGTTTGGGCTCCCAGTCGGGCTTGGTGTTCCCGCTGTGATGATGGTTTTCCTGATTTGCAATGTACTCAATAACTGCATGAATGGCATTCGGACTTACGGAACGAGCGCCATAACCTGGTTGCCAGGCAAAGCAACATTGGACTTCGCAAAAATGATTTGCAAAATGCGATGAAGAGCCTTTTACGGCATGTGTCAGATTCGATAAGTCGCAGTTTGCAGGACATTGGACAAGAAGATGTATATGGTCTTCGATCCCCCCCAAAGCTAATACCTGAAACCCCTTCTTTTGCGTCTCCTGATGGATAACGGAATAGAGCGCATTTCTAATTTTATCAGTAATAAAGGGCTGCCTATCCTTGGTCGACCAAACAAGATGAACATAGACTTCGATTGATGAATGACCCGAATTCATACATTTCCTCCCTTCGTGAGAAGGCGTTTCTAACCACGTCATAAATGGCGAGGCTAACGCAACCAATGCCATGAATGGCATGGGGAACTATTTGGCGACCATCCGAATGACGGATTACCCCGTGATGATATCTTACCCCCCGCCATGCCATAAATGGCGAGGCTAACGCAACCAATGCCATGAATGGCATGGGGGAACTATTTGGCGACCATCCGAATGACGGATCACCCCGTGATGAAATCTTACCCCCCGCCACGCCATGAATGGCGAGGCTAACGCGACGAATGCCATGAATGGCATGGGGGAACTATTTGGCGACCGTCCGAATGACGGATCACCCCGTGATGAAATCTTACCCCCCGCCACGCCACGCCATGAATGGCGAGGCTAACGCGACGAATGCCATGAATGGCATGGGATTGCACTCATTTTACCGCCCTTTGATGCGTTAGCCTCGGGATTTATCCCGTGGCGACCATCCGATGTATATATTATATAGTGTGCAGTATTATTCCTGCATATGCACTTCCTGAGAACATGTCCCAGAGGGCTAGTAAATCGGACGGATTGTAATAATCCGCCCGATTTCATCCCCCAACGCCTCCTCACCCATTCCGAATCGTCAGCGTATCGCCGGATTTAAGGACAATGGGTTCCTGGAATCGCAAAACAGTCTGCTTCTCCTTTTGCTCTGGTTCCGGGTGAAGTGCGGTTTTATTACGCCATACCTCCCACTTCCCGGAGGATGAGGGAAGGCTGGTGAGGAATTCCGCCAAAGGAAGTGTTCCCTCGCGCATCGTCAGACGGACCTCATTTCGAGTTTGAAGGAATATACCCCACGCAGTCGTGGTGCAAAAGACAGCCTGATACTTTTCGGGTGAGACACGCGGGGAGAAACCGATTTGTTTTGTATGTGCGTTATAGGAAAATCCCTGCAACGCCATGTAGGTGGTCCAAACGCTCATCGGGCGGTAATAATGGTTGCCGCATTCGAAATGGTTCCAAGGCTTGCCCCATGCCAGATATCTATCCTGGACGTCGCGGATGATTTGCAGCCCCTCATCCACCATTCCGGAGTAGATCATATTGGATGCAAGGGAGTACTCCACGCCCGTCCATGTCGCTGTCCATTGCCCGGGGTGATCGGGAGCGTCAGCGGGATTTGGCCACCAACCGTTGATGATGCTGCGATGCTGTCGGTTTTTTGTGTAGATGGTTTTCAAGGCGGACACCACGTGGTCGTTGGGCAACGGATCGCCCAGCTCAGGGATCAGCCTGGCGTACCACATGGAATCCATACCTGCGGCGAGGCTGGCGTCGCTTCGTTTACCGGTGGCTGGGTCGTAATAGAGGTCGTAATACTCTCCGTTCCAAAGCTCCTTCTCGAAGTTGGGTTGCCCTTGCGTGAACCAGGTTGTCAAAAGCGCGTGATTGGCTTCATCCTTCATCTCCTTCGCCATCTCCATCGCCGCCTTCACCGCGACTAGGTAGAGAGAGGAGACATAGACAGAGGTGCCGAAAAATCCCCATTGATCGTAGGTTTGATCCGCGCCAGTGTCGTTGGGAAGCCCGTCGCCGTCGGTGTCCCTGTTGCGCATGTTGGTGAGCGCGAGCATGATGTGTGGCCAGTGCAGATGCAGAAAAGCGTGATCTCCCAGCCATTTCCAGTCGCGGTAAACCATTAGGACGTATTGCGGCATGAGATCGATGCGATAGAAGCTGTCCGGATGATCGAATGTCGCGGGGAAGAAATGGGGGACATGTCCGTTTTTCTTCTGGAAGTCCATGGTAAGGTCGATTTGGCTCTTCTCCAAATCCGGGAAGAGGAGCAAAATCACATGAGAGCCATAATAACCCACGTCGGTGGTGTCCAGCCCGCAGCAACCTTCCCCCTCCCAAACGCTGAATTTATTCTCCTTTGTCCACCACGTTTCCTTGGTGAATGTGGTGAGCTGGGCGTTGATGGCGTCGAGAACCTTGCGTTCAAGGGTGGATTCGTAGAAATCGGTATGGAATCGTTCCGTTTTCTCATGAAGCGACTTCATGTTTTTCGTGACGTAATTCGCCACCTGATTGGCACTTGAAAACCAGTTGGAATACATGTGACCAATCTTCGTATGATCCGCGTCGTAGTGGTTGGGGTAGTACCAAGTGAGAATGAACGTAGCCTCCCGCGATTCTCCCGCAGGAATGGCGAGTTTTTGTGTGATGGCGGTGTTGCGCCGTGATTCCCCGGTGAGCGCGCCGGTCGCCTCCAGTGCGCCGTCCTCGGCGAAGTCCGCCCACAACTCGTCGAATTGATTCCATTCCGCACGCACGGAACCCGCCCCCAAACCGCTCAAGGTCATTTCACCGTAGGTTCCCCATTGCGCTGGAATACCGTCCCCCTGCTTGTAGGTGGTGTGCGCCGCATAGGAGATCAGGTGCGCGTAGATATCCGAAATAAGATCCGAAGAGGCGGGCCACCCTCCCCATATCGCAGTGGCGTAGACCAGAGTTCTGCCCGAGCCGTAATTGCCCGCTACGATCAGAGGCTGTCCGCCATCCCCCTTGGCAATCACCACTCCGCCCGGTTTGACGGATGCAATGGTGTTGTATCCGCTGTATTGGGGGAGGGTTATATTGCCTAACACCGCCGCAGCTTCAGGGTTGTTGACCTTCGTCATTTGGATGTTCACGTTGTTGGCGTCAAATTGATTTTCAAACGTGATCGGGAGAATGCTTTCCAAAATGGAGCCGTTCATGTGTCCCCAACGGTCATCCGAAATCCCGTAGAATGCGTCCCATCCTCCGGAGTAGATGAACCCCATGCCAGCGTTCACGGCGTCCTTGATGATGTTCATGTTCGTGTCACCCAAGGTTGAGCTTGCATGAGCGGTCTCGCCCATCCATGCGCAGTCGAACTTTTGAGCCAGTTCCGCGCCGTTTCGAGCGGGAAGATGGATGCCGTTGGGACCTTCGCCGGTCGCCCAGGTGATTTTAAGGTTTTTGATGCCGCTTATCGTTTGTTGGAATTCCGGATGCACTTGGTCGGAGATCATCAGCAGGCGCACCGGTTTGGCGAAGGTTGAGAGCGATCCGCCGGTTTTCGCATCCATTAGAACTCGTAAACCTTTATCCACATCGATTTTCCGGTTTCGCGAACCCAGCGATCCGATATCAAAGCCGGCGCCATTTCTCATGCTGGAGAGCAAGGATACCTCCATGGGCTTGTTCGTTGGATTGTGCACAGTGAAGGAGAATATGCATGCGGGAAGTCCGGAGTTTTTGGAATCGTGGGGGATGAAGGGCGTCCATGCTTTCAGTTCCACTTTCGCTGGCATGTTGGCGTCCATGAACTTCATGATCGCGAACGGATGCTCTCCGACATAGTCAATCGTGGTTATTCCCGGAGCGTTGCTTCTCCCTTTCAACTGCAGCAATTGGGCGACGGAATTGGCGTCCTGTTTCACCCGGATGGCGAAGAACGCGTCATCGAACGCCATTTGGCTCGCCCAGTTATTGAAGATCTGCCAGTCGTAAAAGTTACCGTCCGCGCGGATCTCCACCGTGCCGCATCCGATTCCTCCCAGCGGTATGCCGGAGTTCATGGGGGGATTCACGCCGGTGAACTCATTAGGCAACGGCTGCGCCTCCGTTTGAGCCAAGCTTTTGCACGCCACCGCCCCCGACACCGCTGTTGCGGCGATTGTCTTTACAAAATCCCTTCTTGTTAACCCTTTTCTCATTTTCCTGACTCCGTTCAATGTTTGATAGGACAAAGTGTTTTCATAATTCCCCATGCGGGGGATTCGCTCGAATTTGTGGCTGGATGTTCAGCCCGCAACATGAATTCCGCTGTTATCCCAAATTGTGCTGGTCATACCAACGTCTCCTCATGTCCATGTCAGGGGGAACCTCCATTCCATGATTGCAAATCTCACTTACGGCGATATCGTTTCCACAAGCAAGATCGGTCTTAATCTTGGATCGTTGTATGCGGTTGAAACGAAGGATTTGTTGCAGGGATCATTCCCCCAAGCAGCTATCATCATACCGTAATCCGGACCCTCTCTCAATTTACGGACCAACTTGGTGACAGCCCATTCCACCTTCGCTCCAAGTTCTGTAAAGGGGGGAACATCGGTGATCGCCCATGGCGCTAAATGCGCTGCGACTTTGAATGGGCGCCCTTTTGCGTCTTCAGCCGTTCCGCCGGGGCTGGTCCAATCCACGCCTAGATCCGCTTCGTTCCATGTCGCGCAAATCGCCTGCCAAGGTTGCGTTACGCGATAGATCGCCAGAGGCGCGGTTATGTCGAGATGGTAATTCAGGTAGCGGCGCAATACCAATCGCGCGGAACGGATTTTGCAATCCTTAGGCAACGATTCGAGAGGGAACTTAAGCAGAATCCGCTGTGTCTGCCCTCCTTGCACCACCGCCATTTCCGGGTCCATCACTTTGAGTGCGTCGGGGTAAGCGCTCATTATGCGCGTGCTTTCATAGCAATCCAGCTTCCATTTTCCAGGGGCTGTACGGTGAACCACGTCCTCTTTCAGATACGGTGATAGCATCTTGCCCGTATCGTAAAACGTCCGAATCATATGCACCATGTATTTGAAAGGCTTGTACGTTTGCGTAGGTGTGACGCCATCGTTTTCAAACAACCAGTTGCTCCAAGTGTAATCCACTCCGCGAATACCGCAGTTGATCACCACCTCTCCTAGCCAGATCGGGTTTCGCCCGGCGGATTCGCTTCCGGAATTCTCTCCCCACATGGATTTATAGGCGTCACTCCCTATCGCCTTGAGCTTTCGGACGATATTTCGTACTTCGAGTACATTTTCAGCCCCGGTGTACTGCAGTATGCAACCCTTCGCGATAGCTGTTTTCATCAGCCAATCGTTATCCATCATCAATCTAATGGATGCGGGACCGGAGGCGTCTCTGACCGCTTCATCCCAATCCGCCTGCGTATATGCGGTACCCGGAAGGTAAACGATGCATTTCACATCCTCGCTCAGGAACTCCTTCGCCAGCAATTGCGTTTGATTGATGCGTTTCAGTATCATTTCGCGTTTGGAATCACGATACCAGTGGAGCATGTCATTCCAGAATGCGCCGCGAGCCCATTCGGTGCGGGGTTTGGGAATCAGCACTTCTTTCCATGAGGTGAACCTCTGCGGTCCGGATAGCTTCCATGCGTCATTGGCGGAACGGATATCCCCGTATTTCGCTTCCATCGCGGCACGGAAACTCGCCTGCGCTTGCTCGGAGTAGCACCAATACGCCTCCTCCCCCTGACGATTTAGTGTCCAATTGGCGGGGTAGATTCCCTCTCCTGCAGGACCGCAGTCCACGACCAACCCCTTGACATTGCCAGCCAGCCCGGATGCAACAAGTTGTTTTAGTTGCGCCTTTCCAGACTCCAAGGTGGTTTCCGAAAAATCGATATTCCATGGACCGAGATGCCAATCCGCAACGCCATGTTCATCCACCATGCGTTCATTCGGATACTTGTCCGAGTAGGATTTGGGGATTCCCAGCACGTAGAGGATGTATTTGATCTTGAAGGGGCGTTTTTTCAACGCCTCAATCAGCGGCGGGTGGTCCAGACAACCTGTCTCCAAACGGATCATGTCAACGCCAAGGGATTTGTAATATTCAAAGCGTTTTAGGAATGACGATAGGGGATTACCATAATACGCACTCCATTCGGTTACGCAGATTCGGGAGATGGGATTTTGGTCGGATGCTTTCATAGGGGGGATGAATGTCGAGGCGTTCGCTCTCTTTTGGAATGCGAGGCTTCCCCCCATCACTCCGGAAATGGCGGTAAGTCCCATTGTCCTGACGAATTCTCTCCGAGAGATATTTTTAGTCATCGTTTTTCCTATCGCTAAGTTGTGAATTTATGTGTTCTCTTTCGCCGCCCAGAAAAAGATGTGTATGCTTTGGTCGAATTGGAAGGGATATCAGACGGAAAAAAATAATTGCAAACTTACAGGGGAATTTTCGGGATTTTCGTAATCGATTCGAGTTGGAAACGTCGCAGAGGAATTCCCTGGCGGAAAATCCGCATATATTGGGCGTGGGATTCGCCGACATGTCATTCGCGGGCGGCTTTGCGTTCCAAACAGACTTTTGTTCGGTGGATAATTCCAAAACCCTTCTCTTCACTTTTCATCTCGTTTTCCTGCGATAATACACTCACTCTTGGATAGGGGTGGAGGTTTACACGAAGCCATCTGCGTTCCGTTCCGGATAAACATGCTTCGTATTATCCAAGATTTGAACGTCCATGGAGAGGATTACGTCATCCGAACCATGGACGTCTAATACAACCCCTTATATCCCGTCTAACGAGTGAAGGTCACCAATGCGGCGCTAGCGGCGGGCATATGGATTTTATACTCGCCGTTTTTTCCCTTCACCGTCTCTCTTTGCAACTTGCCGACCGGCTTGCCATCCATGCTTCCATCAAATGTTTGTCCACCGAGCGTTATGCCCGTCGCCGCTTTGTAATCCGGAGCCAGCAGTCGGATGAGTGATGCGTGATGGTAGCCTTTAGGAAGGCTCAATGCGACATCCCCCGCAGTATCCGTCTCTTTGTTCAATATCGCCACCCGCACCTTGCCTCCGCTTTTCGTAGCGTAGACCTTGATATTGGCTGTGGTTTGTTCCTCGACGGGCACCGTGCTGGAGTGATTTGCTATGGCCCGCGCAAAGAAGTAGAGTCCGTAGTATAAAGGTCGAACGTAGGGCGTATAGCTTGATTCGGGGTTGTTCTTGTCATGAAGGAAGGAGAATACGGCGTAATTCCCTCCGTTGCCGGAATGGAAGTTCACACCGCTCACCCCTTCGTCCGCAAAGCGAAACATCGCGTCAATCGCCCATAAGGCGGAGACGAAGCGATCGCTTACGCCGAGAGCGCCTCCGCAGGCGAAGGAGTTCATCTCTCCCATGCGAAAATCCAAGTGATATTGTCGCGCAACTTTTACCCAATGCCTAACCGCATTGGGGCCGCTAGCCGCCGGGGCTTCCGTGAGCAAATAGGATGCTGGCGGAGGTGGACGGTGACCGCAAACATTGTTGGGATACCAGTGTTGCGTTACCAAAGCCAAATAACCCTTTTCCGCCTCCAGAAATTCTGGCAGATGTTTTAGACTTCCCAACATGGCCCAGGCGGGGCCGACCACTTTGATGTTTTTGGTTTTGGGATCCTGCATGATCTGCTCGCGGAAAAGGGTGAAATCATTGATATAGTCCTGATAGGAGTAAGAGTGACCGCGATGTCCGTTGGAATGGTAAAGGTCCGGTTCGTTACCGATTTCAAATCCAATGATGGAGCCGCCTGGCATGTTTTGGGCGTATGTGCGCGCCTGCTCCTCTGCTAGCTTTGGATCATCCGCCCCAAGGTTCACACCTAATATGAACCTCACTCCGATCGCCTTATGCAACGCCGCAAACGGAGCGACCGTTTGCGGCGTTGCGGCTTTCGTGAAATCCGTACTGTTCCCGCCTATGCGAAGAATAAAAGGACCGTTGCCGAAGGAAGTCAGATTCTTTAGCAGTTGAATATAGGACTTGTTCAGATAGGGAGGCTCGCCAATCATCGACTGAGCGGCTCCCCATTCGTGGGATAGTCCCAGAAAATCGGGAGGAATGCGAATGCCAGGAAGGTTCGTTTCTATTTTCGCTTGTGCTAAAATCGGACTGGAATTTGCGGATTGTGTTTGACCTGCGTTTCCCTGCGTGTTTTGCGCGAAAGCATCCATTCGCGCTATCATCAGCATAAATGCAAGCGATGCCAATAATCTGAAGAATCTCATTTTACTCTCCGAAAAGATGTGTTAAAGTATGTCAGGAGCGTTGCTTTGTTGCTTCAGCGTGAACCTCTTTGACACCCTGGTTAGGATACCTTTGGGACGGCTCCCCAAAAGCATTCCGATTAAGTTGAATTAGGCGAGAGCGGAAGCGGCCATCCGGCTTGGGACCACTTTATTCGATTTATTCTCAGAGTTGGAATACCGCTATTTTTCGCGTCGTATGCGTGATAGGTCATCCACCAACGACCGCGTACATCCCTGTATAGCGATTCACCGCCTGGTCCTTTCCAACGCTCCGTTCCCGTTAGAATCTCACTCCCCCCGCCATCCAGCATCGAAACCCCTTCCATATCCATATACGGTCCCGTAATATTCTTTGAACGTCCGACCCGCACATTGTATGTGCTCTGTGCGCCGCGACAGCAAAAATCAAACGAGGCGAAGAGGTAATAGTAGTTTTTTCTATGAATAATGAAGGGGGATTCGATGGCGTCCGGCTGGTCTGGGCGTCGAGCCAAAGGCGATAAGTCCAATTCTCCGCCTGCTGGTTTGCCGGTTAACTTGTCCAACTTTACGATCTTCAAACCGCTCCAAAAACTCCCAAACGAAAGCCAAGGGGTTCCATTCTCATCCAGACATAAATTGGGATCAATCGCGTTCCAATCATCCCCCTTTTTGGATTCAAGCACAGCCCCGCGATCCACCCAGCGATATTCAGGGCTATTTCCGTTCAAGGTTTTATTGGTGGCCAATCCGATAACGGAGCAATTGCTTCCAAAGGTGGAAATTGCGTAATAGAGATGATATTCCCCGTTGAAAAAGGATATGTCAGGAGCCCATGCATCGCTTTTTTCTGGAAACATGGAGCTAATCCAGTCAGGCATTACGTGAAACACCACACCCGCTGTCACCCAATGTTTCATATCTCGTGACGTTCTTACAGGAATGCCCTTTCCTGTCGAAAACAGATAGAATGTATTCCCCTCTTTTATCATACAAGGGTCATGTACATGACTTACATCGCCGATGACATTTATGGATGGATTATTCGTCACCAATACGTCGCCTTTCGGGAACGAACCGGCTTGCATACCAAGCATGATAAGAAACCCTGTTATAAGTTGATACCGCCCCATGTATCGCAATCTTTATCGAAAAGCAACCAATGAAATAATAAGAGGCTATTCTACAATGAACGCCAAGGTGTCTTGCGCCAAGACCGGCTTTCTTAATCTGGCGGATTCATTCCATTCAGCGAGCAAATAGTAGGCTTTAGTTCCCTCCCCTTGCACAGTCAAAGTATGGGACCCTCTTGTCAAGTCTTTTTGCGGAACCGTGTATTCCATGTTTTGAATATCTCTCGCCAAAGTTCTGTGATCCAGTATGATATTGTATCCGGTTGGTTTTTTTCCCATGACGCTCCACCTTACTGCGAAGTTTTCATCTTTTGGTATCGTGAGATGATTTGTGTTTGATATCACCAAAATCGATTGTCCGATACTAGGAGTTTCGTAAAGCGAAATCATCGCTCGGGTGAGATTGTAATAACGGAATCCCCATCCGCCGCAACTGCGGTAAGCGCATGCGGAGAGCGAGGTGGGCTCGATATCGTTGCTTAAAGGGACATTGTAGCAGTCCACGAATTGATCGTGTTTCGGCCCATAGCCCGCGCCAATGGCTTGTCCGGCAAATTCGTTCCATTGGCAGATTAGGAGGAATTTCGGACGAATGGTCATAGCGTATTGAAACTCCTCCAGATACGTGGCGCCGTTTCTCCTGCCCATCGCCTGAGGGTAAGTCCATCCACCGTCTCCGAAGAAAGCGGGCGTGATAGTGATAGCTTCGGGCTTACCGTCATGATAGGTGGGGATGGGATGGATTGAGCCATCCATCCAAGACCAATACCCATCCTTGGCGACATCCGGGTTATATTGGAGTTGGCTTGTCATCCAGCGCACGGTGAACTTTGATTGGTCGATTGGCGGTTTTCCAGTGAGAAAACCCGGTCCTCCACCGTTGAACAGAACAATAAGTGGTTTGCCCTCATAATTCAGCCATAATCCCTTGTATTTCGGATTTTGAACGAGATTCGCATACACCCAATTCATCTCTTCGTTCAAAGCGGTTATGGTGGTGGTCGGACCGTTATCCAGTCCCAGCAGGAGGGTTACCTGCGGGGTGGGAATGCCTTCACGACGCATTTTAGCATAAGTGTTCAGGAGCAAGGTCGTTGAACGAATGAGCTGATTCACTCCCGGAGCCCGATCCGCCCAGCGCTCCTTTCCCCATAGGTTGTTGGACCAGTCTATGAGAAGATAGTTGATCCCCATTTTGTCGAACCATAGGCAGTGCTGGCGAATGACCGCCTCCTGAAAAGAGTCATATCTCCCTTCAATTGGAATGGCTTCCGCCGTATCCCATGTGGCGTTGAGCGGAGTGAACCAAGGCTCGTATTCGATTCCGACAAGATGACGTGGATCCGTGCGCACCATGAAACGGCGTTTCATCACTCGCACGAGAACCGTATTCGATACTTTTAATCCTTTGGGCATCGGACGCCCTACGGGGAATTGGTCCGTTTGACTTAATCCAGGCCAGCCCGTTATGGAGCGTCCCCAAACTCCGCCACCGACGGTCCCGATGATGGTTGAGGCTACGCCAGGAACTCCACCGGGCATCGGCCATCCGACGGGTTTTTCCGGGGAGACCATCCATGAGGAATTCGTGGAGATAACAACTCTTTTCTTATTCTCCGTTAGCACAATGCTAGCCAGCAATCCGGCTGGTCCGGAACCGTTCAGGGATTCAACGGCGATAGTGTTTTGCCCTTTGACTAGGTCTCGGGCGGGGATGACGGAATTCCACACTTTGTGGAAATCCGTTCCCTGAGCCACGAGCCGACCGTTCAAATAAGCGTGATATGAATCATCGCAAGTGATGTGCAGTCGAGCGGATGAGGGGATGGAGACAAGCCTGAAACGCTTCGTAAAGTAGACCGTTTGCATATCTCTTGTCGTATGATACCAAATCCAATATGCCGGAAGGGGTTTCTGCACGGTTGGAATTGCGACCTGAAGTCTGGCTTCGCCCGGAGAGGGGAGCGGGATTAGGAAAATCGCTTTGCCCGACGCATTGGTTTTTTCCAGCGCTCCCCATTGACGCCCATTCCAATAGGGTGAAAGCGGGATTCCCGACAACGGACGATTTCGGGAATTCGATATGGAAGCGGTCATAGTGATGGTCTGTCCCATGGAGATAAGGGATTTATTCACGGTCAGTTTGACGATTTGCTGCGCCACGGCGCCTTGACCGAGGAGTGGCAATCCGTAAGCCGTAAGTATCAGGGACACTTTTTTGATAAGTTTCATGTTAGGACCCTTCTCTAGTTCCATCGATTCTAAGCATTCGTTCGTTTCACGCACGCTTGGTTGGAAGATTTTCAAATGATGCATGCCCATGCAATGTTCCGAAGAACTTCACGGATATCCAAAATAATAATCGATTTTTCCCATGGATTGGAAGGGGCTGCAATGGAGGAAAAGGTTTCTTGTGTTTTCGGGGATTCTTCTCGGAGTACTGGGCGCATTCCTTTCAAGAGTATGTGCTTCCGTTTACTTGCAAAAAAAACAGCGAGAACAAAAAAAGGGTTGGAGAATACGCCTCCAACCCTTTTAACGTGTTTACAGCGATATCAATACATTCCGCCCATACCGCCTCCGGGGGGCATGGCTGGAGCGGCGGGTTTCTCCTCTTTTTTCTCGGCAACGAGGCATTCGGTGGTGAGCACCATGGCGCCGATGGACGCAGCGTTCTGCAGAGCGGATCGGGTGACCTTCGCGGGATCCACGATGCCCGCGCTAATCATATCCTCGTATTTGTCGGTGGCGGCGTTGTATCCCAACCCGTCGCCGCTGGATTTCAACCGCTCGACAACCACGGAGCCTTCCACGCCCGCGTTTTGAGCGATGCATCTGCAGGGCTCTTCCAACGCTCTTTTGACGATGTTCACACCGATCAACTCATCGCCTTCAGCCTTGATGGCTTCAACGGCTTTGATGCATTTTAGCGGGGTGACTCCGCCTCCGGGAACGATTCCCTCCTCTACGGCGGCGCGGGTGGCGGAAAGAGCGTCCTCGATGCGATGCTTCTTCTCTTTGAGTTCCGTTTCGGTCGCGGCGCCAACCTGGATCACTGCAACACCACCGGCTAGTTTCGCCAATCGCTCCTGAAGCTTTTCGCGATCGTAGTCACTGTCCGTCTCTTCGATCTGCCGACGAATCATCGCGATGCGGCCCTGTATGGCGGAATTGGAACCCTTGCCCTCCACGATGGTGGTGTCGTCCTTGGTCACAGTCACGCGTTTGGCGGAACCCAACATGGCTATGTCCACGTTCTCCAATTTGATGCCGAGGTCTTCGGTGATGAACTGACCGCCTGTCAGAATGGCGATATCCTCCATCATCGCTTTTCGGCGATCGCCAAAGCCGGGGGCTTTCACCGCAACGCAGTTGATGATGCCGCGCAGTTTGTTCACCACGAGGGTGGCGAGGGCCTCCCCGTCAACATCCTCTGAAATAATCACGATCGGCTTGCTCATTCGGGCGACCTTCTCCAAAACGGGAACCAGGTCCGCCACGGCGCTGATCTTTTTCTCGTAAAGAAGGATCATGGGTTCATCGAGTACCGCCTCCATGCGCTCGGGATCGGTCACGAAATAGGGAGAAATGTACCCCTTGTCAAACTGCATCCCCTCAACGAGTTCCAGAGCGGTCTGAGTCCCTTTGCTTTCCTCGACGGTGATGACGCCATCCTTGCCAACCTTATCCATCGCTTCAGCGATCAGTTCGCCGATGGTCGTGTTTTTCGCGGAATTCGTGGCGACGCGAAGGATGTCATCCTTGGTGTCAACGGGTGTGGCGATCTTTCGAATCTCCTCCACAACCGCCTCCACCGCCTTGTCGATACCTTTTTTCACGGAGATTGGATTCGCACCCGCCGCCACGGTCTTCAAGCCTTCACGAACAATGGATTGGGCGAGAACGGTGGCGGTGGTGGTACCGTCTCCGGCAACATCGTTGGTCTTGGAAGCCACTTCACGAACCAATTGAGCTCCCATGTTTTCGAATGCGTCCTCAACCTCGATCTCCTTGGCGATCGTTACGCCATCATCCACCAACGAGGGAGAACCATATTTTTTCTCTAAAACGACATATCTTCCGCGTGGGCCGAGGGTGACCTTCACCGCTTCGGCGAGTTTGTTCACACCACGCTCAAGGGCGCGACGCGCCTCTTCATCAAACAATAGCTCCTTTGCAGCCATTCATTTCTCCTTTGGAGTCACAGATAGATCATCTGCCGATTGAATTGTTTAAAACTACTTCTCCACCACGGCCAGCACATCGTCCTGTCGAAGGATAATCAACTCCTCTCCTCCGACTTTCACTTCCGTGCCGCCGTATTTGGCGTAGTAGATGGTATCGCCGACTTTCACGTCCATGGGAACTATCTTGCCATTGTCCAGTTGCTTCCCAGGACCAATCGCGATAACCTCGCCGGCTTGAGGTTTGGTTTGCGCGCTGTCCGGAAGTACGATCCCTCCGGCAGTCTTCTCTTCCGCTTGAGTGGCCTTAACTATCAGCCGATCTCCTAGAGGTTTAAGCGACATGGTTGCGCCTCCTGTTATATGGAATTGTAAGTGAATAGTATGGTTTACCGATTAGCACTCTCTCGTTTCGAGTGCTAATCCGACTGAATTATACACCATCTTTATCGAATACTACAATATCCCAAGAGATTTTTTTTCCATTCACTTGAGTTTATCACCACCAATTTTGTTGTTTTGCACGCCCCAACGGGGATTAAGGAATTGGGCGACTCGCATCTTCCCTTTACAAAACAACCCCTTCGGGAATAAAATGATGCGATACTTCAAGGAGAGATGAAAAATGACCAATGAGGAGACGCTGCATCTATTTCAGGAGGCGCAGGCTTTGCTAACAGGGCACTTTCTGCTATCATCGGGCAGACACAGTGACCAATATCTGGAGAAGTTTAGGTTGGTGGAAAACCCGAGACTTTTGGAGCCGATCTGCGAAAGCCTGGCGGAAAGATTTCGGAACGACCATATTGATGTGGTGATGGGTCCAACCACCGCTGGCATCATTCTCGCATATATATACGCAAGAATATTGGGAGTGCAGGGGCGGTATGCTGAAAGCGAGGGGGGAGTGCGAAAACTTCGTCGCGGGCAGACCCTCCTTCCTGGCACCCGCATACTCATTGTGGATGATATCCTCACCACTGGCGGAGCGGTGAGGGAGTGCATTGATCTCTCCAAACAATATCAGGCGGAAGTGGCGGGCATCGCCGTTCTTGCGGATAGAACCTCCGGGACGACGGATTTTGGATATCGCTTGGAATCCGCGCTTAGCATTCAAGTTGAATCGTGGAAGCCTGAGGAGTGTCCCTTATGCAAAAGGAACATTCCAATAACACAGCCGGGTTCCAAGAACCTGAATGGGTAGGGTTGTTTCACCGCGCCTTCCAACCGCGTGACCCTGTCGGTGTGAATAAGGTATAATCGGAAGGATGGGATAACGTCACATTGTACTATGTCGGCGGATATTCAAAATCGTTCAACCAAAAAGTGCGCCCGAAATGTATGGCGAGCTTTCGAATGCGATTTTCACGAAGGGATGAACACTTTTCGCGCATTCAGTCTATGGGCAAATCAATATAGGTAAGTGCAAAAATTCCGAAAACGCGGCGTATATCATTCTCTTCACGATTGATGAAATACCTGAAAAGGGAATTGTGCAATTACCCCAAAATATACAATATGGGAACGGGAATGGAACGTACTTTTGTAATGGTGAAGCCGGATGGCGTGGAACGTCGACTTGTGGGAGAGATCATAAGGAGATTCGAAAACCGGGGACTCCGCCTTGTGGGAATGAAATTACTGCAACCTAGCCGCGAACTGGCGGAAAAACACTATGCGGTTCATTTTGGGAAGCCTTTCTATGAAGACCTGGTGAATTTCGTGACGAGCGGTCCGGTGGTGGCGATGGCCTGGGAGGGGGAGCATGTGATCTCCTTGGTGCGTAAAATGATGGGGGCGTTGAAACCCGAAGAGGCTTCTTCCGGCACGATCCGAGGAGATTACACTGCGGACATTCAAAAGAACCTCATTCACGGTTCCGATGGGCCGGATACTGCCAAATACGAGATTGATTTGTGGTTTTCAAAATCCGAATTGTTGCTCGGTGCGGAAGAATAGAATATGTCGTGTTGAGCGATACCCGAATCCGTGGTATAATCAGTCTCGCTTTTAGAGAGAGATTTGATTAGAAACTGTTGGCATGGCTAGATCGTAAGACAGTGCAGCGACATTCATTTGGCAATGAAGATCGCTTGATGGGATTCTTCCATGCCGACGGTGACATAAGTGACGTCTCCCCTTATCCCCTGAAAGGAATCATTCGCGTCGGATAACGCGTTTGAATTTTAAAATGATGCAGGTTACCAAAGAGCAAACCGCTCCATGTACGATTAACTTAAGCATAGAGATCGATGCGGAAACAGTTTCGCAAGCATTTGATCGTGCCTATCGTGAATTCTCCAAGTTCACCAATGTGCCGGGATTTCGTCCTGGCAAAGCGCCGCGATCCATCCTTGAAAAATACGTTCAACCCTCGCGTGTCCAAGAGCGTGTGAAGGACATGCTGGTAAGCAAGGCTTATCGGGAAGCCGTTGAGCAGAATGAGATAGTTCCTTATGACGACCCACGTGCGGATCTGGAGGATGTGGAGGATGGCAAGCCTTGGAGTTTCAAAGCGGAGGTGCCGCTGGCTCCGGTGATTGAACTGGGCGATCTTTCCACAATCACCGCAGTGAAACCAGTATATGAAATTCGCGAGGATGATATCGATCAGGCAATCCGGAAAATCATTGAGGAGCATGAGCGAATTGTAAAGGTCGAAGGAAGAGGAGTTCAAGAGAAGGATATCCTCATGGCTGAGATCAAATCCGAAGTCGCCGGAAAGGAATCCTCGGAGGAGCCGAGCCGCACCGTGATTCGAATGGGCGAAAATCCGCCCGAATTCGAGCAGCATATTTTAGGACAGAATATCGACGAAGAGCGCAGATTTACGATAATGGTTCCGGAACGGGTGGAAGAGGGGCAGCCTGCAGGGGAACTGGAGGAAGTGCACTATTATGTGAAGGTCCTTTCCATTAATGAGCCTGTTTTGCCTGAATTGACCGATGAATGGGTGAAAAGCGTTACGCCTCTGCAGTCGATCAATGAGTTGCGGGAGGAAATAAGACAAAGTCTGCAAGCCGATGCCGACAAAACTTCCAAAAGCATCGCCTATCAGAATGTCATCGATAAACTCATTGATATTTCAAAAATCGAGTATCCCGATATTCTTGTGGATAGGCAGGCTAGAAAACGATTCAACAGTTTAATGGAAAGCATCGAAGAATCCCAAATCAGCTTTGAAGAGTATCTTGAACAGATCGGAAAGACGGAAGAGGAACTGATGAAAGAGATGTATGAACTCGCGGAAAACCAAGTCAAGGTAAATCTGGCGCTTTCACGCATCTTGGAAACGGAAAACATCGAGGTAAGCAAGGACGAGGTGCTAGATGAGTTGACCAAAATAGCGATGAACTCAAGATCCCCTGAAGAGCAATTGAAACGCATGATGTCGGACCGTGATTCCGTGACGCTCATCGCAAATAGGGTTTTGCTCAACAAGGTGGAGGAGTTCATAATGAGCAAGGTTACTTTGACCGAGGAGATTGTGAAGGATTGAATTCCGCATGGATGATGCTTATCTCCATGTTCTTTTCCATGTTGTTCAATAACCCAAGGGGAAGATAGAAAAATGAAGGATGGTTCCATTCGCAACGTCATACCGATGGTGGTGGAGCAAAGCGCTCGCGGGGAAAGAGCGTATGACATATACTCTCGTCTTTTGAAGGATAGGGTGATCTTTATCGGGGATCCAATAGACGATCACATCGCAAATTTGATCATTGCGGAGTTGCTGTTTCTTGAGAGAGAGGATCCCGACACCGATATCGATATCTATATTAACTCCCCCGGGGGCAGCGTATCCGCAGGGCTGGCTATTTACGACACGATGCAAATCGTGAAATGCGATGTGGCGACGATATGCGTGGGCATGGCGGCGTCAATGGGAGCCGTCCTTCTCGCTGCCGGGGCGGCCGGCAAACGCTACAGTCTTCCCAATGCGCGTGTGATGATGCATCAGGTTGCGGGAGGATACGAGGGTACGGTCACCGATGCCAAGATACGGTTGGAGGAGATGAATCGCGCTCAGGAAACCTTGATGAACATACTCGCGAAGCATACCGGTCAAAACATCGATAAGGTGCGACAGGATTGTGATCGGGATTACTGGCTGTCTTCTTATGAGGCGAAGGAGTATGGATTGGTTGACAAAGTTATGGAAAAAGGCGACCGTTAAGCCGATAATGGAAAGACGGTTATTCTTTCAAGGTAAATCCTTTCTCCGGAGGAAATCTTTTTGCCAAGAATGTTAGACAACAACGACAAACGATGTGTCCTGTGCGGCAAGAGCCGCGAACAGGTCAAGAAGCTTATTATTGGTCTGCATGGCGGAGTGTGTCTGGAATGCATTGAACTATGCAACGACATTATCAGGAACGATAGCTCCGTGCAAGAGCGGAGCCCGCTTGGAGGATCGGTACCCAAGCCCAAGGAGATTTATCGAATCCTCAGTCAGTACGTGGTTGGTCAGGAACAGGCTAAGCGTGTCCTTTCGGTTGCGGTGTACAATCATTTTAAGCGAATAAACGCACCATCCAATGACATTGAACTTCAGAAGAGCAATATCCTTCTAATTGGACCGACCGGCAGCGGGAAAACGCTTCTCGCACAAACATTGGCAAAGCTGTTGAATGTACCGTTCGCCATCGCGGACGCCACTTCTCTCACCGAAGCGGGGTATGTCGGGGAGGATGTGGAAAATATTCTTTTAAAGCTGGTGCAATCCGCCGACACGGGGGGCAGCATCCAAGATACGATCCGTTGCGCTCAACGTGGAATTATCTACATTGATGAAATTGATAAGATCACACGCAAATCGGAGAACCCCTCCATCACCCGTGATGTGAGCGGCGAAGGCGTTCAGCAGGCCCTGTTAAAGATACTTGAAGGCACCATCGCGAACGTTCCCCCTCAAGGGGGACGGAAACATCCGCAACAGGAGTATGTGCAACTGGACACCACCAATATCCTCTTCATTTGCGGAGGGGCTTTCGAAGGATTGGATCAAATCATTGGTAAACGATTGAGCCATCGTCAAATGGGCTTTCGCGCTTCTCCTGAAAGCGTGAAAAAACAACAGGTGGGGGAATTGCTAAGTCAGGTGATGCCGGAGGATTTGCTGAAGTTCGGATTGATACCCGAGTTCATTGGCAGATTGCCTGTCGTTGCGACATTGAATTCCCTGGATGAGGAAGCCCTGGTTAAAATTTTGGTCGAGCCGAAAAACGCTCTTACGAAACAGTATTGCAAGTTTTTCGAGTACGATGGCGTGGAACTCGTATTTCAGGAGGATGCTTTGCACGCCATAGCCGTGGAGGCCATGAAGAGAAGCACCGGCGCCAGGGCTCTTCGCACCATCATCGAAGAGGTGATGATGGACATCATGTACGAGATTCCCTCCTCGCAGGATGTGCGAAGATGCATCATAAGCGGTGCGACTGTTGAGGGTAAGGAGCCGCCGTCCATTCTTACCGTCAGCGACATTCGCCAAGCCTCTTAGTATCTCAATCGATGTTTCTCAATCCGCATGTTATATGTGTGCGAAAGCGTATGGCATGCGGACTTATCTCATTATTATCCTCGGAGTGTAAATATGCCTCGAACGCCTCGTAAAGGGAAGGAAAATCCCGTTGACGAAGAACTAATGAAAGCTGCGGAAAGCGCTTTGGCTTCACTAGGGCTCTCCCCTTTCTCGGATGATAAATCCGATCAGGAAGGCGGCCCCCTATCCGTGCCATTGCTGCCGATACGGGATCAGGTGTATTTCCCGCATATGATATTCCCACTTTTGGTCGGTAGGGAGAAGTCGGTTCACGCTCTCGATGAGGCGATCCGTAACAACCGCCAAATCGTGCTGGTGGCGCAAAAGCACATTCAAACCGAGGATCCCGAACCGGATGACCTATACTCCGTCGGCATTCTCGCCGAGATAATGCAGCACCTTCGCGTGCCGGATGGCACTTTTCGTGTCATGCTGGAGGGCATGGAGAGGGTGCGCATCCTTGGCATCTCCACCGATACCCCCTATTATCGAGCCTTGGTCGAACCGATCCCCACCCAGGAGGTCAAGGACATCGAGATTGAAGCTTTAATGCGCGGGGTGATGAACCAGTTTGAGCAGATAGTCAACGTCGGAAGGAATATAGCTCCCGAGGCGTTGATTAATGTGATGAACACCGACGAGCCGGGACGTCTTGCGGACACCATTGCTCCCTACCTGCACCAATTGCGAGTCGACGTCAAGCAGGATATTTTGGAAACCTTGGATGTTCGTGAAAGACTCAACAAACTTGCGATCGTGCTGAAAAAGGAGGGGGAGATCCTCGAAATACAAAAGAACATCCGTTCCAGAGTGGAAAAGGAGATGGGGGATACTCAGCGGGAGTTCATTCTGCGGGAGCAATTGAAGGCAATCCAGCAGGAGTTAGGCGAGCACGATGAAAAAAGCGGTGAGATAGAGGATTATCGGAAGAAAATTCAGGAAGCGGGAATGCCTCAACAGGCGGAGGAGAGGGCTTTAAAGGAGTTGGAGAGGCTTGATAAGATGCCTTTCGCAGCTCCGGAGGGCTCGGTGATACGCACTTACCTGGATTGGCTTACATCGATGCCCTGGAATAAATTCACCGAGGACCGACTGGACATCGAAGAGGCGGAGAGGGTTTTAGACGAGGACCATTACGGATTGGCGAAAGTCAAGGAGCGTATTCTTGAATTTCTTGCTGTTCGGCAATTGGTCGGGAAGGGGATGAAGGGCCCCATTCTATGCTTTGTCGGCCCTCCCGGCGTCGGGAAAACCTCGATTGGAAAATCGATCGCCAGAGCCATGGGGCGCAAATTCATTCGCATCTCCTTGGGTGGGGTCAGGGACGAGGCGGAGATTCGCGGGCACCGTCGCACCTACATAGGGGCGTTGCCCGGACGCATCATTCAGGGAGTGAAGACCACCGGCTACAGTAATCCGGTTTTCATGTTGGATGAGATAGACAAGCTAAGCATGGATTTTCGTGGGGATCCTTCCGCCGCACTGCTGGAGGCTTTGGATCCCGAACAAAACGGGGAATTCAGCGATCACTACCTGGAGATTCCATTCAATTTGCGAGAGGTGATGTTTATCACCACTGCGAATCTCTTGGAACCCGTTCCGCCCGCTCTGCGGGACCGAATGGAGATCATCTCCTTCAGCGGTTACACCGAATCGGAAAAGTTGGAGATCGCCAAGAACTTTCTGGTTCCGAAACAGGTGAAGGAGCATGGGTTATACATAACCAATGGTTACGCCTATCAAAAAATCGACGGCAAACTGCGGCGAACCCATAAAGCCACGGAAAGGGATATCGTTCCTTTGTTGTTATTCTCCGATGAAGCGTTATTGAAAATTATCAGGGAATACACTCGCGAAGCGGGTGTCAGAAATTTGGAGCGCGAGATCGCCACGGTTTGTCGCAAGTTCGCACGGAGGTTAGCAGCGAATTATGAGGAGCAAAGGAAACGAGTCACCTGCATCGACACGGATGAGATTGTACTCATGCTCGGTCAGCCTCGCTTCCATTACGGAATGATGGAGGAGAAGGATGAAGTCGCCGCCGCGACGGGCTTGGTGTATACGGAGTTTGGCGGAGATATCATCACCGTGGAAGTGAGCGCCATGCCAGGTCAGGATGGCAAGCTTTCGTTGACGGGGCAATTGGGCGATGTGATGAAGGAATCGGCTCAAGCTGCGGTAAGTTATGTCCGTTCACGATCCAAGGATCTGGATATCGTGGAGGATTTCCATAAGAAGTATGACATTCACATTCACGTGCCGGCTGGTGCGATTCCGAAGGATGGTCCATCGGCCGGTATCACGCTTGCCACCGCATTGGTGTCCGCGCTTACCGGCAGACCCGTACGAAGAGATGTGGCGATGACGGGAGAGATCACCTTGCGGGGCAGGGTGCTTCCAATCGGAGGGTTGAAGGAGAAGACCTTGGCGGCGCATCGAGCGGGCATTCGCACTTTGATAATCCCGAAGGAGAACCACAAGGATCTGGAGGATATCCCCGATAAAGTAAAAGCGGATATCACCTTTATGGAAGTCACGCAGATGGAGGAAGTGCTGAAGATAGCCTTACTTCCCAAAGAACCGTCGAATCAGTGAAAAGCAACCCCCTTCCGTTTCCGAAGGGGGTTGCTTTCATTTCATTTCGGAATTATAACGTATGCACTCAAGTATGTGCAGTACGCTGCGGTCGGCTATTTCATACAACATGAAATTACCATCCCTGCGGCACAACAATATCCCTTGATCCTTCAGAATACGCAATTGCTGGCTTACCGACGCCTGACAGCAACCTGTGGCGGTTGTGATCTGCCCCACGTTTCTCGCCGTATCCTCCCTGCTAAGATAATCCAATATCCTTAGACGCAAGGGGTGTCCGACGTTACGAATCATGGGCGCCACTTTTTCCAAAACCTTCATATCAATCAACTCACTACGCTCCATGCCTCTTTCCTCATATTCTAGTATAGATTCCCTATGCCATAATGTCAAGTGGTAAGATATGAATATTTATAAATAGCAATATAGCAATCCGATATATCATCTCAAGCTGACATTAAAGCGCAGGGTGCGCGAATCGGTTTTCGCTCGTGCGGGAGGTTTTTTTGTCTCTTCAGTTGACGTATGGATAATAATCAGATATGATACTATGGCGAATGCATAATGGGTCAGACGCGAAATCCCCTCTTCTTTCCTCAGGCGCAATCGCATACCTAAGTCAATGGAATCCAACTTGAAATGATCAAGCCTTGTATCTCATCGCCTGCGGTGAATCTCCCCGTGCGGGATGATTTTCCAGGTTACCGACAACAGTTTTGAAAGGAGTTGTTGATTTGTTCAGACAATCGAAAAACGTAGGGTGGCTAATTGTTCCGATGCTTATCGGTTCCATGTTAGTGCCACTTCATGCCTTGGCGGTCCCCATCAAACATCATGAGAAAAAGACCGTTGTGAAAAAGGCGATGCATCCTGTTTCATCCGACTCGGATGTGGTGGCGACGGTAAATGGCGAGAAAATCACGCGCGCACAGGTCGTCAACGAGATATTCACCGCGCAAATGGCGGGGCTAAAGGCGACCAATCCCATGTTCAAGGATCGTCAAAGACCTTTCGCGGGATCCGTCGGAGCGTTAGTGCTGCTTCGGATGGCGGCAAATGGAGGGAAACCTGTTACCATCAGCCGCGAGGACATCGTGAATTGGCTTTTCAAGGACAAACCGGATGTGCTCGCGTCCACTGTCAATCAGATGATCCAGGAGGTTTTGGTGGAGCAGGCTGCGAAAAAGGAGGGGATCGTTGTCACTCCTCAGCAACTGAAGAATAAGGTTGAATACTATATCAACATGGCTCGCAACCAGTTTAACATGACTGGGAAGACCGATGACCAGGTGTTAGCGAGCGTCGGCGCCACGCGATCCTATTTGACCCGTTTGGCGAAAATCCAAATGCTGGCGGAGAAGTTGGTTTTAAAGGATATTGAGACAAAGTTGGGACACCCGATCGGACCGGATGATTTTGTGGAGGCGAGTCATATCCTCGTGCCTCTGACACCAAATCCATTCACTCAGCCGGGTGCGAAGAATCCTCCCGCCAACGAGACCAAGGAACAGGAGTATGCAGCCGCGAAAGAGAAAATCGACGCGATTCGCGCCCAAATCATGAGCGGCAAAATGACCTTTGAGCAAGCAGCCGAAGCCAATAATCCTGATTCGACACGCGCAAAAGGGGGATCCCTGGGCGTGTTCATGCGAGGCGAGATGGTTCCATCGTTTGACAAAGTCGTTTTCTCCTTGAAGCAGGGAGAGATCAGCGAACCGGTTAAAACACAATTCGGCTGGCATCTTATCCGTGTGGATAAGCTCGGTAAGAATCTCACCCAGGCGCAGAGAGACAAGGCCCTTCAGGAAATGATAGAGGGAAGGATTAACGCAAAGATCGCGGAACTTGAAAGCGAGGCGAAAATAACCAATACCGTAAAGCCGCCGGCGGCGCCTACGATGATGATGCCCGCTTCCAACCAGTAGTCTCGCAATCTATCGTTGGAAAAAAATAGTAGTGTTCAAAAATGACAAGGCGCTGTATAATAGAAGTGGATTGAAAGATTCCAGATTCGGGATCCATCGGCATTTGAGATTCATCGCAAGTACCTATTTTTGAAAATATAATTGCTAAAATATTCTGAATGTGGAATTTTAATGTGCGCTTTGTGTGAACGCAAAGTGGAGAGGATGAACCATTCCGACGTTTCAAAGCCGCAGGTTCTTTTCATGAAGCGGAGCGTTTAGCTTTGTACATTTGCGCATAACTCTATTGCATGGTCTGAATAACGTATCGTCTCCAGTCTCGACCGCTGGGGGGAAGTATGGAACGTCTGAACTCAACGTTGCGGGAACGTGATTGTTCAGACGTTCTTATTACCAATCGCGTAAAGATACGGAAGGAGGAAATGCGATGCCAAGATCCGTAACGAAATCCGGTATCCCTCATGAAAGGGGTGAAGATTCGATGAATGACGTTCCGATACTCTCCAATATCCCAATGATCGAAAGCGAAACCATCGAAGCCTGCAAGAAGGGCGATACCAAAGGGTGGGATATTCTTGTAAAAAAGTATGAGGGCGTTATCTTCAAATTCGCTTATTCTTTGTCGCATAATTATGATGACGCGGCGGATATTACTGGCATGACGTTATTGAAAGTGTATGAAAACATACACTCCTTCAGAAGCGAAGCCCCGATTACTTCCTGGTTCTACTGTATTGTGAAAAACATCCACATGGATTTCTATGTGCGCGGGGTTCATCCATGCCTGTCATTGGATGACGGAAGTGTGGATGAGAATCGCCTGCGATTGAGACCCTTGCAGGAATCTTTTTTATCTCCCGAAGCGGAAACGTTTCGCAGGGAACGCCATGAGCTAATTCGATCCGCGATTAAACATCTTCCTCGCTATCACCGTATAATGATTGAGTTGTACCACTCGAACGGCAAATCATACGAGGAAATCGCAAAAGTGACAGGTCTTTCGATTGGCACCGTGAAATCAAGAATGTATCGCGCCCGACAAATGCTTCGGGAACGTCTGTCCCCTTACAGGGAGATTATTGCTTTAACAAATTAAATGAAGGAGAGAAAATATGAAAGTAGTATGGTTGGGATTTGCCAGCATGGTTTTGTTGATGGGCTCCATATCTTTATCCTACGCGTATAACCCCAACGATGGCATTGTGGCGGTTGGGGGGGAGACGCTTCTAGTACTGCGAGCCCCTGTTGGGAATATGAGCATTCGTCAAAGAGTAAACGCGGTGCAGGATCGTCTAGTGACCATTTTAGGGGCTCCAAAACTTGGCATGGCTGATATCGTGAAGGTTAAGCTGCCGGATGGAGAGTACAAGATTGATGTCCATCACGAGCTACTTGTGACTGTTACGAAAGAGGATGCGGCTGCAAACAAGACTACAACCTCGAAGTTGGCGGGAATTTGGTTGGAAAAGTTGCGCAAGGTTCTTCCTGAGATTAATGCGCGTCCAAATCCAAACAACAGGAAGTGATTCTCATCCGTTGTTATTATCGGCGTCGAGGAACATGAATGCTTCCTTTTGACGCCGATATTTTATTGCATCCTTCTCATCACTCCTCGTGCTACGAACATCCGTGAGTGGAGCATCTAAAGTGATAATCGATTACGGCGAACATGGGTTGACGTTCGATATGCCCGATGATGCGAACGTCACAGTCCTCCTGCCCGCATTTCAATCCGCTCTGAGCAATGCCGCCCAATCACTTCGGGAAGCCCTTAAAAATCCCATTGACGCTCCACCACTTGGTTCCATGGTGAATGCTTCGGACCATGTCGCAATTGTCTTCAGCGATTTCACGCGTCCGGTCCCCAATCGCATGGTACTTCCCGCAGTCATAGAATCACTGCCCGCCATGCCGGATACGCATATTCACCTTTTTAACGCAACCGGAACGCATCGAAACAACACCCCGGAGGAGTTGAGGGGGCTTTTAGGAGAGGAGATCGCGGGACGGTTTCGCGTGATACAAAACAACGCTTCCGATAAATCCTCGTATGTGAAGGCGGGAGTGACAAGCGGGGGCAACGATATCTGGCTGCTTCGCGAGTTTCTCGCGTGCGATTTTTGCATTCTTACGGGCTCCATCGAACCTCATTTTTTCGCAGGATTTTCGGGTGGAGGCAAGGCGGTGATGCCCGGTTTGGCGGCATTGGAGTCCATCGAGCGCAACCACAGTTCTCGAAACCTCGATCATCCGAACGCCGCTTGGGGTGTAACGCACGGGAATCCCATATGGGAGGAGATTCAGGAAGCGTCGATGATGGTGGATCCCGATTTTCTCGTCAATGTGTCCTTGAACAGGGATAAAGCCATTACGGGGATATTTGCGGGAGATATAAGTTCGGCGTATGCCATTGGATGCGAATTCGTCAGAAATTCCGTCATGGCGCCCGTTAGCGATCCTTTCGATATCGTGATTACTAGTAATTCCGGCTTCCCTCTCGATCGCAACCTTTATCAAGCAGTGAAGGGCATGAGCGCTGCGTCAAGGATCGTGAAACGTGGAGGAGCCATTATCATAGCAGCCGAATGCCGGGATGGCGTTCCAACCGGAAGCCCCTTCGAGAATCTCCTTTCCCTTTCGGGAAGCCCTCAAAAGCTGTTGGAGATGACAGACGATCCTAATTTCCGCCATCCGGAATCTTGGCAGGCGCGGATACTAGCCTCCATTGTGCGGAAGGCGGAGGTCCACCTTTACTCAGAGCGTTTGACGGATACGGAGATTCGCAATGCTTGGCTCAATCCTTGCCATTGCATTGAAAGTGAACTTTTGCAACTTATGGAAAAGTATGGAAAAGATGCGCGAGTCTGTGTTTTGCCCGAGGGTCCCGTTACGGTACCGTATTTATCGGTTTCGTCGTGAAAGAGCCTCTTGTAATCCATTCATCCCCCACTTTAACGCGGAGTTAGCGCGTTGCATTTGCAGTGTCCATGTGCGTACTCTCTCGAAATCTTGCCTGCAATGCAATCATACGGAATTCGTAAAGGAGAACGATCGTCGATGTAGTGTCGGTCCCATGGAAAATCGTAGGGTGAACGGTTTTGAAAGTTTACATATTCCTCGTGTTCAAGGCGGACACGGTGGTTATGATGGATCAGGATATTAATGAGAATGCGCCAAGAGTGGCGGTAATCGGCGCAGGATTCGGCGGTTTGAGCGCGGACCGCAGGGAATTTGGCTGCTGTGGGACGATCCTTCGCAATAGCGGATTGCGGTAAATACCATTCGAGCTGATTTTTGACATGGATCCTCTGATGGGTGATTCCTATTTGGTATCCGATCGATTTTAAAAGCTACATTTTAGTGATAGGGCAATGGGTTTGGGCGTATTTCACTTTCAAACGACAGGCGAGATTGATCCCCTTCGCTAAATGCGAAGAGGAAGGGATTTGGAACTTTTGAATCGATCCTATGAAACAAAATCGTAACTGAGAGGAACAGGTATAATCATATTAATAGCCGGGGTTAGTGGTGTAGGAAAGATACGATTTTAAACGCCTTGAATATGGTTGAGGCGAACGTCGGATGATGTAGGAGAAAACCCCGGAACAGGTCAGAGGAAGGAAGCAGACTCTAGATGATTGATGTGACTTATCCGCGCAGGCGCAGTCGCGCCGTGCGCGTCGGAAATATAGTCATTGGCGGAGGTCGACCGATCGTGGTGCAATCCATGATCACAGAGGAGACCCACAATGTGCCGGCCGCCGTGGAGCAGATCATTGCGATGCACAAAGCGGGGGCGGAAATCGTGAGGGTCACCACGCCCAATCTGCAGGAGGCGAAGTGCCTTAAGGAGATTAAATCCGAACTGAAACGAAAGTATCAGGATGTGCCTCTTGTCGCCGATGTGCATCATCAAGGCGCGGATATCGCGATGGAAGTGGCGAAATATGTGGATAAGGTCCGGATCAACCCCGGTCTCTTCGTGTTTCGTAAACCATCTTCCAGAACCGAGGACTATTCCCAATCGGAGATTGATGCAGAACTGGAGGCGATCGAAAAAGAGTTGACCCCTGTTCTTAAGGCTTGCAAAGAGAATGGCACGGCGATGAGGATCGGTGTTAACCACGGAAGTCTGGCGGAACGTTTGACGGTAATGTATGGGGATACTCCGGAGGGGATGGTGGAGAGCGCCATGGAGTATCTGCGGATATGCGAACGGAATGATTTCAAGGATATCGTCATTTCGTTGAAGGCGAGCAGAGTGCCGGTGATGCTGGAGGCGAATCGTCTGATGGTCAAGCGCATGGACGAGGAGGGAATGGATTACCCTCTGCATCTCGGAGTGACCGAGGCGGGTGACGGGCAGTATGCGCGTATCAAGTCCACCTGTGGGATTGCGACGCTTCTATCCGAAGGGATTGGGGATACCATACGTGTCTCGCTTTCCGAGGATCCCATAAACGAGCTTCCCGTATGTTACGATATCCTCCAATCGCTGGGACTGCGCAAGACGAAGGTGGAGTTCATTGCATGCCCCTCATGCGGGCGCACCAAGTTTGATCTTCCCACGGTGTTGCATGCGGTGAAAGCCGCCACAAGCCATTTGACGGGATTGGATATCGCCGTGATGGGGTGTATCGTCAACGGTCCGGGAGAGATGGCGGATGCGGATTATGGTTACGTGGGCAAGGCGGGCGGCAAAATCTCCCTTTATCGAGGCAAGGAGGAGGTTAAGTCGGGCATTCCTCAGGAGCGCGGCGTTGAGGAGTTGATCTCTTTGATCAAATCGGATGGGAAATGGGTGGAGCCTCCGACGAATTGGGATGCAACCGCAGCTCCGAAGCATTACGCGAATCGCATTGAAGTGGAAATGAGGAAATAATTCCATATCCATGCGATACTTTCGTCCATCTGTCTTGAAATCCCTTTGACATAGAAAAAGATTGGCCAAGTCCCATCTTGAAATTGGTGTGTATGCGATGGTGCGATTAGGCTTAAGGGCATGTCGGTGACTGCATCATCCTATGCACCGCGTTGCTATTCGCCTATGGGTGGCTGGTAACTTCACGAGTTTGGATTTGGGAGGTTAATGGGGGATTACATTGCGGTCTTTTTCGTTGTCTCTCAAATTCCATCGTATTTCCATCTTTCACGAGCATTTGCGCCCCCTCCATAGGGACCGGAGGCGCATTGATAATGGCGCAAGGTGTCATTCCGACGCTTTGGAAATAGGTCGCAAGAATCAATATATCCTTCCATCCAATGAAATGAAAGGCGGTAATCCTCATGACAATTCCCATGGATTACGAAGAGCGTGTTTACGCGGGCGTTCTCGGCAAAATCATAGGCGTGTATCTTGGGCGTCCCTTCGAAGGATGGTCGCACACGGACATATCAAAGAGACTCGGGGAAGTGTATTACTACAAGCATGAGGAAATCGGTGTTCCTCTCATTGTTACGGATGATGACATTTCCGGAACTTTCACCTTCCTGCGTGCGCTTGAAGATAATGGATACCCCCCTGAAATATCCCCTGAACAGATTGGCGATGCATGGCTTAATTATATTATCGAGAACCGAACCATCCTATGGTGGGGCGGTATGGGAAACTCCACCGAGCATACCGCGTTTCTTCGCCTGAAAAGCGGCGTGCATCCCCCTTTGAGTGGATCCATCGCTTTAAATGGCAAAGTGGTGGCGGAGCAGATAGGGGCGCAGATTTTCATTGACGGCTGGGGGTTGGTGGCTCCGGGGGATCCCGCGAAAGCTTCGGGGTTAGCGAAATGCGCCGCCAGCGTATCTCATGACGGAGAAGCGATTTACGGGGCGCAGGTCATTGCAGCGCTTGTTTCAACGGGTTTTATCGAAAAGGATATCGATAAGATGATTGACACTGCGGTGTCTTTCATACCGAGGGATTCTCTGATCCATCGGATGATTGATGACATTCGGGAGTGGGTGGGCGAAAACGAGGACTGGCGCGTGAATCGCACCAAGCTGGAGCGGCAATACGGATACGAGACGTACGGGGGAGGATGTCATATCATCCCAAATCATGGGTTGGTGATATTAAGTCTTCTTCATTCTCGCGGAAGCTTTCAAAGAGCTTTGATGATCGTGAACACGTGCGGATGGGATACCGATTGCAATAGCGGTAATGTGGGATGCATTATGGGGGTACGAGGCGGCTTAAGCGGTATTGACGAAGGAGCCGATTTTCGCACCCCTGTGGCGGATCGCCTCTATCTCTCCACTGCGGACGGCGGACGAGGGATCACAGACGCCCTCAGCGAAGCGATTCATATTTCGCGCGCCGGAAGAGCGATTGCAGGCGACCCAGCGCCTCCACCGAAGAATGGGGCGCGATTTCATTTCTGCATGCCTGGCTCGGTGCAAGGATTTCGCAGTGAGGATACTTCGGAATGCCGTGGAGTGTTGGATATCGTGAATATCAACGGGCATAGTCGCTTGGGTGCGCGATCTCTCGCCTTGAAATATCACGGTTTGGCGCCTGGCAGACCGGCTCGCGCCTCCACCCCCACGTTTATTCCTCCAGAAGCGCTCAATATGGGTGGCTACGGCGTGTTCGCTTGCCCCACGATTTATCCCAACCAGGTTGTCACCGCCTCGTTGGAGGCGGATTCCTCCAACGATTCCTCCGTTCAATGCCGTCTCTATACCCGATGCTATCATTCCAATGGCGAACTGAAACGCTTTTACGGAACTTCGGAATGTTTCCCCCCTGGATCTATTAAAAATCTAGAGTGGAGGCTGCCGGACACTGGAGCGGACCCGATTGCAGAGATCGGAGTCGAGATATCATCCGAAACAGGTTCGCACGGAGTCATTTACATGGATTATCTTACGTGGACTGGCGAACCGGACATTACCTATGGCAGGGGAGAAAAAGGAAAAATGCATCGCATGGCATGGGTGGACGGGCTAGATCACTTCGAAACATGGGATGGTTTTCGCATCTGCCAGGATCGCGGAAGAGGGATGGCTTCGCATGGCGCCCGGGATTGGCGTAATTACACGGTGGATATTCTGTTAACTCCTCATTTGGCAAAGGCGACAGGCGTCGCGGCGCGTGTGCAGGGGATGACCAGGTATTACGCCCTTCTTTTCACAAACGACGGCAAATTGCGATTGGTGCGCTACTTGAATAAGGAGAAGATTTTAGCGGAAAAGGATTATCCATTGAATCCGGATACCACAAGGCTTCTATCCTTGACGGTGGATGGAAATTTGTTAGCGGGGCGCGTGGATGGTGAGACCATTCTTGAGGCGGAAGATTGCTCGTTGACCTGCGGCGCCATTGGGTTGTTGATGGAGGAGGGAAGAGCGGACATCGAGAAAGTACGCGTTTATCCTTGCAATTAACGAGTGTCAACCGTATTCGATCATTGGGAGAAAGAGGATATCCAAGGGTGTGAGAGCGTCTTTTATTGAAAATATATCATGGATATATCGACGCATGGACAACTGAATTACGATAGTTGAGTCATAATATATCTGTTGCAATATTCGAATGTGGTGCGAAGTTGAATTTTCGACGCCTAAAGCCACACTTCGTATGCACCGTTCGCGGATATCGGCATAGGCAAAATCAAGAGCCACAGGAAACATGCCGTCTTCGCGTGCATGCGATTGAATTCGACGAGGGGTTTTTGAATACGCCTTCGCAAAGGGGAATATATCGGAGAGCTGCCACGGGTTGCTCTCGCAATTATAAAATGAGGCACATTTCAAACACGAGGAGGTTTTTTATCTTATGAGTTCCAAGACTAGCCGACGTGAGTTTATCAAACGTTCAGCTTTTTCAACCATTGCGATCTGGGCATCGGATCGCGCATGGGCGCAGGGCGGCAAATCCCCTAATGATCGTGTTCAAATCGCATGCATTGGCGTTGGGGGGAAGGGGGATAGCGACTCGGCAAACGCAAACAAGTACGGTAGGATTGTTGCGATCTGCGATGTGGATGAAAACATATTGAACGCGCATGCCGAGAAATATCCGGAAGCCCAAAAATTCACGGATTATCGCAAGATGCTTGACAAGTTGGACAAGGAGATTGATGCCGTAACCGTTAGCACTCCGGATCACAATCATGGACCCGCCGCCACCTGGGCTATGGCGATGCGCAAGCATTGTTACTGCCAAAAGCCTCTGGCGCACAGCGTTTATGAGATTCGCCGAATGGAGCAGTTGGCTCGCGAGTACAATCTTGCTACACAGATGGGAAATCAGGGCACTGCGAACAACTCCATGCGCGAAGCCGCGTACAAGGTACGAGCAGGCATGATCGGAAATGTATCCGAGGTGCATGTGTGGACGAATCGTCCCATTTGGCCTCAGGGTATTCCGCGCCCTGCTACGAAACCGGTTCCTTCCTATTTGCATTGGAACCTTTGGATTGGCCCAAGGCCTAAACGACCCTATGCGGACGGCTACGCTCCGTTTGCCTGGAGAGGTTTTTGGGATTTCGGTTGCGGCGCCATCGGGGATATGATGTGCCACACCGCCAATCTACCATATATGGCTTTGGATTTGATCAATCCTGACACAATCGTGGCGCACTGCACCGGTGACGATTATCCCAAGGAGAGCTATCCGAAGTCTTCCAAACTGACATGGCACTTCCCCGCAAACGGCGTGCGCGGCGAGGTGACGTTACACTGGTATGATGGCGGAGCTCTTCCGGATTCCAGTCTGTTGCCAGGAGAAACGTTTGCGAGCAGCGGTTCCCTGATGATTGGCGACAAGGGTAAAGTGTATTCACCTGGCGATTACGGCGATCAGTGGAAGCTCATTGATGGTGTGGATGTTGGCGATGTGAAGTATCCCATATCGCCGGGGCCATGGGAGGATGGACACTGGATGGAGTTCATCAGCGCTATCAAGGGAGAAGGCACAACCATGTCAAACTTCCCGAATTACGCAGGACCGCTTGCGGAGACCTGCATTTTAGGGAATACTGCGGTCTGGGTGAACGGAAAAACCATTGAGTGGGATTACGAGCACATGCGCGCTAAAAACGCCCCCGAAGTGGACCTTCTCTTGCGCCCGCGCTTCCTGAACGGTTTCAAACTCTCCTAGAGCGCTTCCCACCCCTGGAGGGATTAGTTGCGGAGGTCGATGAACGGAAGAGTCCGTCGACCTCTTGTTCCTCGCCTCCAAACACGGGAATTGTATGCGACGGAAAAATCACGGTTAGAATAGTGGATTACTGAGGGCTTGAGGCGTACACCGCGTGGATCACCTCGGAGGGGGTGGTAATTCCCTGAAATATCTTGTTTAGTCCATCCTCCATCATGGTTCTCATGCCCTGCTCCCGAGCGGCTTGAAAAATCTCGCGCGAGGATGCACGATGGGTGATAAGATCGCGGATGGTGTGACCATTCATAAGAAGTTCGAATACCCCCGTGCGTCCTTTGTACCCCGTATCCCTGCATTTTTTACAACCGGCGCCGTGATAAATTTTTTTGTTGATGAGGTCCGAAGGCTTTAATCCAAGGGCTAGTATCTCATCCTCCGTGGGGGTGTAGGGCTCCTTGCATTCCGGGCAGATCACTCTTACGAGCCGTTGGGCGAGGATGCACACCACGGTGGAGGCGATCAGGTAGGGCTCTCCACCCATATCCATCATGCGTCCAAGCGTGTCTGCCGCGTTATTCGTATGCAACGAGGTGAAAACAAGATGTCCGGTGAGGCTCGCCTGAATTCCAATCCCCAGTGATTCAGGGTCTCTCATCTCACCCACCATCATCACATCCGGATCCTGACGGAGGAAGGAGCGCATAACGACCGGGAATGGCATTTTCTCGGTGACCGCCACTTGGGCGATATTATCCTGAAATTCGTATTCCACGGGGTCTTCCACGGTGACGATGTTACGCCTTTGACGATCAAGCTGGTTTATGGAGGCGTAAAGAGTGGATGTCTTGCCCGAACCGGTGGGACCGGTGACGATGATCATACCGCATGCGTTTTGAATGGCTTGCATCCATTTGGATAAAATATCATCCGGGATTCCCAATTGGTGAATATCTATCCTAACGCTGGCGGGATCAAGCAGGCGGATGACCACCTTTTCGCCGTTAAGCGTCGGCAGCACCGATACGCGTCCGCTGAAACGACGCCCCATGTATTCCATGTCCACTCTTCCGTCCTGGGGCTCCCGTTTTTCGTCAATATGCATGCCGGCGGCTAGTTTGATGCGCGCAAGCACGTTCGTGGCGTATTCGTTGGAAAAGCTTCCCAATTGGTGAATGACGCCGTCGATCCTTAAGCGTATTCGAGTCTGCGTGCGTTCCGGTTGAAGGTGTATGTCGGACGCCCCGTTGTCGAGAGCCTCGACGAATATTCTATCCACGATGCTTACGCCAACGGTGGTTTCCTCGCCGCCCATTTCGCGTGTCATCCCGCTCTCTCGCAGGATCAGGCGGAACTTCTGAGAGTATTGCGCACCGGTTTGCATTTGAGCTTGGTTCATGAACAAGCCTCCTCGGAGAGTAATGGATTATTGGATGCCCTTGGCAAAATAAGTGTTTTCGTCAAGCAATCTTGAGAATAGCTCCATTCGTCCGCTATTGACGAAAGCTGTTCCGAATTATATCATGATACGGCAATGGTGTCGAGAGGGCGGTCTTCCCGCATTGAAACGCCGGCCCGCAATCTCGCCGCATGACGCGGAGAAAAAGCTCCGGCGAAATCCCAGGATGCCGGGGTATTCGGATGCCTCAAGCGTCGATGAGGAAGGTCATGGACCTTCAGGGGAAAAGGGCGTAAAATGACAACGATCACCGGCAGCGTGCCACGATGGCCGGGACAATCCCCGCTGTGAACGCACTTTTAATACCCCCTGTGCAATTTCCGCCGGATAACTGCAATAATAAATCAGACAAATTCATTGAATGCGTAGGAGTAATCGGATGAAAGAGGAGAAAATCGCCCAGCCGGCTTTCTGCACCAGGCGTAATTTCCTGAAATACGCCGGGGTCGCCGCCATCGCTTCACAAGCTTCGGGCGTTGCCGAAGCGGTTGCTTTGGAAAAAGAGATCACGGAGACGCTCTTTGATGGCGCCAATGCGGAGCAATGGGATACCGCGCGGGATCCAGCCCGCCTAAACGCGGAGTTTTTCCGCAGTTCCGTGACTCAGGTCCGCAACCCTTCAGCTTTGAATTGGAGTTTCATCCCCCGGGCCGGTACGACGTTCAACGATCTTTGGTGGCGAAAACCGTTCCTCTCCAACTTTATCTCGATTCGTGTGAAGCTGCGCAATGCGGGCGCACCCTTCACCTTCTCCGCGAAGGTGACGGACGCCGATAGCGCGGAATGGACCACAAACCAGGTTCCCCTGTCGACGCAATCCGATTGGAGATGGATTGATTTTCCATTTACATCCTGGCATGTGGCGTCTTGGTCGAAAGATTCGGATGGAAAGTTGGATTCTCCGATCCGGGATTTCGTGCTGATCGCCTTCGACCTGCAGGCGAATAAAAGTTACGATCTTCAAGTGGAACGGGTGGAGGTGATACGACCCGCGCCTCCCGTCGCTGAAATCATCGAATGTTCCCTCCCGCGCACTCTGCGTCATGGCGAGAGCGCGATGGCGAGCGTGAGCTTTCGGCTTAGCGGTCCGTGTCACTCGGAGGATTCCTTTCTGGCTTTTCAAAAGAATGGCGCAACGGTATTTCAAGCTCCCATCGCATGGAACCTCCCAGTGACGCGCTTGCCCGCAGGGAAAACGCTCACGGCAAGGAATGTTCGCATCGTAACACCGGAGTTCGTTCAGGGAGGGAGATATGCAGTTCGATTGATCCTCGGCGACGCCGTTGCCCATTGGAACGCCCCTCGTGAAAAGGGGAAGACTCCGGAGGTGGAGATCATCGCGCGCAGTCCGGGCAAATCCGTCGCGGTTGTAAGAAGACATTTGGGGGTTCCCACACTGTTCATTAACTCCAAGCCTGTGGACGCCATCGCCTATATGGCGTACGGTCCGTCCGTGAAGGTGTTCCGGGATTTCGCCAAGGCGGGAATCGCACTTTATTCCTTTCCCTCCACGCCGACGGAATCGGGTTACGGGCTGGCGAAAACCACATGGGTTTCGCCAGGCAAATACGATTACTCCCAATTGGATGAGAGGGTGATGATGGTGCTGGAAGCCGATCCGAACGCTTATTTCTTCCCGCGCCTCTATCTTCACGCCCCGATATGGTGGACTAAGGAGCATCCTGACGATGTGGTTCTCTTGGATGACGGATCGGGGAAACATATTCCCTTCATCACTCCTGGCGACAAGCCCGCCCCGAGCTGGGCGTCGGAAGCGTGGCGCGAAGCCACCATCGAAGGGCTTCGACGTCTGATTGAACATGTGGAGTCCTCTCCGTATGCGGATCGGTGTATCGGATATCATCTCACCTCGGGAACTACTGAGGAGTGGATGATGTGGGGTGCGAACGAAAACGAGTGGGTGGATTACTCGCCGGTGAACGTCGCCAAATTCCGAAGTTGGCTGAAGGAGAAATACCGATCCTTGAGCGCGTTGCGCAATGCGTGGAGCGACCCGGACGTTACGTTCGAGACCGCCGAAATACCCTCCAAGGTTCAAAGGATGGAAACCTATTTCGGCTCGCTGAGAAACCCGTCCAAGGAGCAGGCGGTAATCGATTTCTACCTTTACAACTCCGATCTCGTGGCGGACACCATTAACACCTTCGCCAAGGCGGTAAAGGGGTTCGTCAAAAGAGAGAAGATCGTGGGAGTTTTCTACGGTTATATTTTGCAGCTTTGCGGGGAGCAGCGGCAGCAGAACGCCGGGCATCTGGAGTTAAAAAAGGTGGCGGAATCGCCGTATCTCGATTTCATTTGCAGTCCCACCAGTTACGCGTTCAGGGAGTTGGGTGGAGAGGGAACCAGCCATTTCATGTCGCTTCTCGGCACGGTGCAAATGCACGGTAAAATGTGGTTCGACGAAAACGATATTCGCACCTCTCTTTCCGGCGGTGCGATAGGGGAGTGGGGCAGACCCGCTAATGTTCAAGGCGACATCATCCAGCAGAATAAGGAGCTTGCCAACGTCATCGTCAATGGCACGGGGCAGTGGTGGTTTGACGTTGGAGCGAATCGTTACGATAACCCAACCCTTATGCGCCGCATCGGCGCGTTGAACCGCGACGCCAATTACGCTCTGAAACTCAATCGCTCTCGAATGGACGAGGTTGCGATGGTGATTTCGGAGAATAGCCTCTGCAGCCTGCGTGTCGGCGATCCCCTGGGCGCCTGGCTGTTGTTGCAGCAACTGCCCGCGCTCCTTCGAATCGGAGCGCCTGTCGGGGAGTACCTCATGTCCGATCTGAACGCCATCATGGACCGCAAGCTATACCTCTTTATGACAAGCTTCGCCCCATCCGAGGAGGAGCGAGCGTGGGTGAATCAGCTAAAGGGGGAGGGAAAAACGCTAGTGTTCTTCTACGCGCCTGGCATCTACTCCCATGGTAGGATAGACGCCAGGGGAATGTACGATTTGACCGGAATCCATATCGACATCTCCGACGATCCTGTCGCTCTTCAAGCGACCCTCACGGGAAATCACCCGCTTACGCAGGGACTGGAGGGAACAACGATCGGGGTGAACAGCAAAACCTTCCCGATCTGTTACGCGAACGATCCCAACGTCGTGGTTCTGGCTACATTCGCGGACGGCAAGCCAGCCATGGCGCTCAAAACGGTCGGGAAAAGCGTCTCGATCTTCTCCTCCGTGCCGATGCTGCCCACTCCCCTGTTGCACCGCTTCGGGGAAAAGGCGGGAGTCCATTTTTACATCGACACACCGGATCAGATTTGGGTGACGCGCGACATGCTGGGCGTATGTGTGAATGAAGCTGGGGTGCGGAAGATATCCCTTCCTCGCGCAGCCACCGTACGGGACCTATATCGTGGGGGGATTGTGGCGAGAAACGTTAGAGTTTTCGAGGCGGATTTCAGACCTTTGGAGACTCGGCTGTTTGCGTTGGAGAGGTGAAAAAGCGCTTCGGATGGAACGGCATGGACTAATCGAACCGGTACGTTCCATCCGACATATCTTGGAGGAAACAGAGGAATAAGATGAATCGAAAGGAAAATGGTATGAGTCATTCGTTTTTGGTTTGCTTACCTATGACGTTGTTTCTATGTTTGTGCGCGTTTGCATTTGCGGCGCCCGCTCCCGTTCATTTGAAATGCGAGTATTTGGTGAACCCTCTCGGGGTGGATTCGCCCTCTCCGAGGTTGTTCTGGCAAATGGAATCCAATGTGCGCGGTGAGCGGCAGACCGCGTATCGTATCCTCGTTGCGGATTCCGAGCAAGCCTTGAAGGAGGACAATGGCGACCTTTGGGACAGCGGAAAGGTGGAATCGGACCGCTCCATTCAAATTCCCTACGAAGGTAATCCGCTTGCGAGCTTGGAGACCTGTTGGTGGAAGGTGATGATATGGGACCAGGATGGAAAACCCTCCGGGTGGAGCGAGCCGGCGCACTGGACCATGGGATATATGAACCCCGATGATTGGACAGCGAAATGGATCGGCTGGGATGAGCCGGGGCAACAACCCGCCGATGAAACTCGGCGTCTACCCGCCAGGATGTTCCGCGATCAGTTTGACTTGCACGGTAAGCCGAAAAGGGCTTTGGTCGCAATCTGCGGTCTGGGATTGATGGAACTGCACATCAACGGAGAAAGAATTAGCAAGGACGTCCTCATTCCCGCTCTATCCGAGTACGAGAAGCGGGATTACTATATGATGTTCGATGTGACGAAGGATCTGCGCGAAGGTGCCAACGCCATCGGAGTGATCCTCGGCAACGGCCGGTTTTACGCTCCGCGCAAGGATGTGCCGACCTTCACCCGTAGCTTCGGCTACCCGAAAATGATCCTGCAATTGCATGTGGAGTATTCGGACGGAACCACGCAGGATATCTTATCGGATGGTTCGTGGAAGGTGACCACCGACGGCCCGATCCTCGCAAATAACGAATACGACGGAGAGGATTACGATGCCCGTAAAGAGATGCCTGGCTGGGACAAGCCGGGATTTGACGATTCAAACTGGCACCCTGTGCAATTGGTGAGCGCACCGGGAGGGGTTTTACGAGTGCAGCCCATTCATCCGATCCGCATCGTGGACAAGATCAAGCCCGTCTCGATGAAGGAGTTGCGGCCCGGGGTGTACATCTACGACATGGGACAGAACATGGTGGGATGGTGCAAACTAAGGGTTAAGGGTCCGGCAGGGACGGAGATCACGTTGCGCCATGCGGAGACCCTGAAACCCGATGGTGACCTTTACGTGGCGAATCTGAGAAGCGCCAAGCAGGAGGACCACTTCATCCTCAATGGCCAAGGGGAGGAGATATTCGAACCGCGTTTCACCTATCACGGGTTCAGGTACGTAAAACTCACGGGGTATCCTGGACGACCGAATATCAACACCATCGAAGGATGCGTGGTGCGCGACGATTTCTCGACGGCTGGGGGCTTCCAGTGCTCCAACCCGTTGGTCAACCGAATCTGGCACAACATCTACTGGGGAACCCAGGGCAATTACCGCAGCATTCCGACGGATTGCCCGCAAAGGGATGAGCGGCAGGGCTGGCTGGGGGATCGTTCAGCGGAGTCGCGGGGGGAATCTTATCTTTTTGACGTAGCCGCGTTCTATGCGAAATGGATGCACGATATCGAGGACGCTCAGAAGGAGAGCGGAAGTGTGCCGGATGTGTGCCCGGCGTACTGGCCATTATACAATGACGATGTGACCTGGCCAAGTAGTTTCATTATCATCCCGCACATGCTTTTGGATCAATACGGCGATACGAGGCTGATCAAGGAGATATATCCGGCGATGCGCAAATGGATTGAGCACATGCGAGGGTATATGCACGGGGATTTAATCAGCAAGGATAACTACGGAGATTGGTGCGTGCCGCCGGAGAATCTGCATGAGATTCATTCCAAAGATCCTATGCGTCAGACGAACGGCGAGTTGCTCGCTTCCGCCTATTTCTATCATGATTTGAATCTGATGACCCTTTACGCCAAACAGCTTGGAAGGAGTGAGGACGCAGCCGAATACGAGAACCTCGCCGCAAAGATGAAGAAGGCGTTCAATGCGAAGTTCCTAAAACCGGATGTTCCGCAATACGATAACGGCTCAATGACCTCCAGCGTGCTTCCGGTCTTTTTCGGGCTCGCCCCTGAGAATCTGAGGGCTGCGCTGGTGGATCGGGTGGCGCATCAGATCATGGTGGAGAACCATGGGCATACCGGCACGGGGTTGATAGGAGGGCAGTTCCTTATGCGCACGCTTTCCAACTACGGGCACGCGGATGTGGCGTGGACACTCGCGACGCAATCGACCTATCCTAGTTGGGGGTACATGGTGAAGGAGGGGGCGACCACTATCTGGGAGCTATGGAATGGCAACACGGCGGATCCCGCAATGAACTCGGGCAATCATGTGATGCTAATCGGCGACCTGACCGAGTGGCTTTACGAATATCTCGGCGGCATCCGTCCGGACACCTCCGATTCGGCATTCAAAAAGATCATTCTAAAGCCCACGTTGGTTCCCGGACTCAATTACGTGAAGGCGTCGCATGAATCGCTTTACGGCAAGATCACCAGCGACTGGGGAATAAAGGACGGACTGTTCGATTGGAACGTGTCCATACCCGCGAACACCACCGCGACGATCTATGTTCCAGCCAAATCCGCCGATGAGGTCAAGGAGTATGGCAAGCCTGTGGCGGAGTGTGCGGGATTAAGGTTCCTGCGTATGGACGGGGGGTACGCAGTGTACGCTGCGGAATCGGGGAGTTACTCTTTCAGTTCCGTGCCGTAAAGCTTCATTCGGAGTTGCAACCCCGCTTGAAAAGGCGCGCATAAGAGCGCGCCTTTTTTACGATGTGACAGGGTGCGCATTATGGAATAATTGACATATAGCCCGAAAATTGTGTTTGTTCACAAACAAATATGATTTACGATATCCATAAGGGAATACCTGTTTTCCCATGCTTAGGGAACATTCATACGCATGGATTAGTCATAGCAAGCGTGTTATGCATATTCGTATCCATTACGGAAAGGAGGCAAGGGGATAGATTTTATTTTTTTATAGACCCATTGCAGCGTGTTTATAAGAGAGGAGTCTATACACAATGAAATTTCAATCCATGACGGCGGCCTTTCTTGGCGTTGTTTTGATTGGCGCATTGGCGGGATGTGGGGGAGGGGGAGGAATGAGTTCCACATCCGGTGCGGGAAGGGTCACCACCTATGTAGCGGATAGTCCGCTAAATCAGTATAGTTCGGTTCTCGTGACGCTTTACCGTGTGGAGCTTGGTTCGCAGGGAAACTATACGCAAACATTCTCAAATTCGAACGGCGAACAGGTCAATCTTGCGGCATTGTCGGGAGTGGCGCAACTTCTGAATAGCTATGGCGGAATACCCGCCGGAACATACAATTCTGTTCGCGTGACCATTGGGAATACAATCACGCTGACGCCGGTGAATTCCACATCGTCCATTACAGCAACCATCAATCCGGCCGTTGGCACGCCTGTGGGAAATAACGAATTGCAGATTGTATTTTCTCTTCCCACGCCGATGCAGATAACCAACGGAACGAACGCCAATCTGGCGGTCGATTTTAATCTACCGGGATTTGTGATTAACGGCAATAACGTTGACCAAATGCCGATTCAGGAACAGAGCGAGGCTGAATTCCAATCGGAAACCAAGAACTGTCGTGTCTACGGTCAGGTATCCAACTACACTCCCGCCACCAATACAACTGCGGCTTCCTTTACGCTGACAGGCCCGACAGGGACGTTCACGGTTACGGGATCCAGCGGCATGCAGATTATTGATCAGACGAACGGATCATTCGGAACGTCAGCGACACTTCAAAACGGAGATGATGTGCTTGTGAAAGGCGTCATCGATTCCACCACAATGACGATCACCGCCACCAGTGTCTTCATACTCCCGTCGCAGGCAACGAACGGTACAGCCGTGGCGGCGTTGGAAGGGACGGTGCAATCCGTGGATTCGTCGACGAATAGCTTCACGGCGCTTGCGGATGACATGGAAAATATGACCGCGTTAAGTGGCGTGGTGACGGTGCAGACCTCAAGCCAGACCAAATTTATCCAAGTTGGGCTTGGAGAGGGGTTGGGGTTGACTCAGACGACCTTCTCTTCATTGAAAACGGGTGAGAAGGTGGATATTCTCGGAACCTACTCAGGTTCGACACTGGATGCCGCTTTGGTGCGAATTAAAAACGAGGGACCAACGCCAGTGAATTAGCTCTGCGTACATGTTTCGAGCCAGAGAAAGGAAAGGGGCGACTTATCAAGTCGCCCCTTTTTAATTCCGTCCGTAAGCGCCTCTTAGTTATTCCCTCCGGGTTGCTGTCCTCCTCTGCGGCCTCCGAAGCCTCTCATTCCTTGAGGATGATTCTTGAGATAGTTGTTCAAGATGGTGATTTGGTTAGTGGTCAGAACCGTCAGTGCGTTGTTATGCGCGGTGGTTCTCGTCTGCATCATTGTTTGTCGGATGCTGGAAAAGTCGTTGTTTTGCCGAGCATTCTGAAATGCGGTTTGCATCTGCTTTTGGGCGTCATCCGCGATGGATTCGATATGCTTGATTTGATCTTCGGAGAGCTTCAATTGAGGAAGAACCTCCGCTGGAATGCCCACGGTATTGGAGTCATCCACCAGCTTGACCACTTGAGGAGCTTTTTTCTGCTGTTCCGGTGTCAATACCGCCATCGCCTTTTTATTGTAATCCTCCATCATGGTGCGCATTTTTTCGAAGTTCGCTCGCATGGTCTGCATATCCGGGCGTTGTCCGTTTTGGGGACGTTGCGGTCTGAGGGATTGCATCTCCTGCTGCATATCCTTGCGAATGTTGTTGAGTTGTGTTTCCTGAGAGGATGACAATCCAAGCTGCTGCTTGAGGATGGGCATTGGGACCATCAGAATAGAGCCGCCCCCTCTCATCATGGGACCACCGAAGAAGCCTCCTCTCGGGCCACCAGGCCCGCCCGGACCCTGCGCCAATGCGGCGGCGCCCAGCAGTGTCAAACACGCCACCGATAAAACGGTAATCAAGGTATTGCTTTTGTGTAATCGAGCAAGCATCAATCCGCCTCCTTTACATATTCTGCGAGTCGCAAATGGGTTGAAAGATACGATACGCCTTCACCGACTCGCATAGCGCGAAGCGTACCGATTTGAGAGTGAATTTGACTGTTTAAATCTCAAAAACCCTGACATTGTTAAGGATACATGAGTGAGATGAAAATAAAATGAAAATAGGTATGATATGAAATATTAAATATCATCGCATTTAAGATATCACGATGTTTATAGCAGGGTGTTCAAATACTCTTGTAAAACAACCGCGCTGTTGCGGAGGGTATCCTTCGCGGCATACAGCAGTGTAAGATTTCCTGAACTCGCCCAATCCATTAAACTTTTCAACGCCGCCGTTCTTTCGGGCATTTGCAATTCGACAAGGTACGCCTTTTGAAATTCATCCCATTTCGCCGGTTCGTGTCCATACCATTTGCGCAATGAGTCGCTTGGCGCGATCTCTCGTAGCCATGCGTCAAGGTTGGCAGCCTCCTTGGAGACGCCCCTCGGCCATAGCCTTTCCACCAGCACGCGAATACCGTCATCCGTTTCCCGCGCATCGTATATGCGTTTGATTTTTATCATATCCTCACCCTCGTAAATCGAACGAAGCGGTGTCGAAGGATTTGGTCACAATCCGCAATCCTCATCGGTAATGCCATTTCATAAATATGTTCGAGTCATCAGCGGTGAAATACTCCCGAATGAACGTGGGAATATATTCTTATGACGGAGAAGCCCTAAGGATGTTCAATTGAATGCTGAGGAGATCAAGGGGGCTAATGTATGGTTAATGCGCCATCTCTCGAGCTTTCATCGCTTCTCCGTAGGTGCTTTTACGCAGGCGGATAGCCAATGGGGAGACGCAGAGCACTAAAAGACCGATTAGAAGGAAACTGTCATTGAAGGACATGGTCATCGCCTGCGCTTGAATGGTGTTCTGGATCAGCTGAAGCGCGCCCAGCCTTGCCAAATTCGGCGGATATCCTTTGGCAATGAGTCCACTGGTAAGTATCGCCATTCTCTGAATGAATGCAGGGTTTTGGGGATAAATATACGTGACAAGATCGCTGTAATGCATCGCGGTACGGGTGGTGATGTAAGTGCTGATCGCCGCGATTCCGAATGATCCGCCCATCTGACGCATAAGATTCAGCATACTGGCGCCTTGGGCGATCTCGGCTCCTCGGAGACTGTTGAAAGCTGCGAGATTGATCGGAGTGAAGAGCATGCCGAGTCCCGCTCCTCTTAGAATTAAGGTGAGATAGACGCTCCTCTCGCTGGTTTGCGGCGTCATGTGACCCAAATCCCACATGGAATAGATGAAAAGCGTCATCCCTGTTAAAATGAGAACAAGCGGGTTCACAACCTCTTTCTTGCCATTCAACAACCTTCCGCAGATGATCGCCATCACTCCTGTAGCGATGGCTCCAGGCATCAAAGCGAGTCCTGTTTCGGTGGGGGTGAAACCCAGGATGTTTTGCGTGAAAAGAGGAAAGATGAATGTTCCGCCATAGAGGCCAAAGCCCAGAAACAGAAATAGGGTTAGGGCGGCGCTCAGGTCGGCGTTTCGCATCACCCGAAGGTTCACAATGGGATGGGTGTTCTTTTTGGATAACTCCCAAAAAACCAAGATGATTAGGGAGATCAAGGAGAGAATGGTGAGTTTAACGATAAGTTGGTCTTGAAACCAGTAATCCTGATTGCCCTCTTCCAATACATATTGTAAAGAACCCAAACCCGATGCCAGCAATACGACTCCAGCCCAGTCGATCTTTTGAGTGGACATCCGGAATTTGGAGTCGTTCAAAAACGTCATCACAATTGTGGCGGAGAAGATTCCAATCGGGATATTAACGAAGAATATCCATGACCATGTGTAATTGTCAGTGATCCATCCGCCTAGAGTGGGGCCGATGGTCGGAGCCATGATCACCCCTAAAACATAAAAGGATTGAACCACCCCCTGCTGCTCCCGCGGAAAGATCTCCCTGAGAGTGGCTTGGGCCGTGGAAATCAGCGCCGCACCTCCAGCTCCCTGAACCAAACGCCAGAATATAATCTCATTAAGGGAGTGCGAGGTTCCGCAAAAGAATGAGCCGACTATGAAAATCAGAATGGATCCTACAAGGTAACGTTTCCTTCCAAAATGAGAAGCGAGCCATGCGGTCATGGGAAGAACCACGACATTGGAGAGGATGTAACTCGTTGCGACCCAACTGATCTCCTCGGATGTGGCACCGAGATTGCCCGCCATCTGCGGCAATGCGACATTGACGATGGTGGAATCCAAAACCTCCAAAATCGCCGCAGTGATCAAACCGACAAGTATGATCCAGCGAAAAGGACTCAACTCCTCTCCGCTATCGAGTATCACAACCGGAGTGTGATCGGCGCGGGAGGATCTCTTCGATTTGCCGCCTTCTGACGGGTGGGCGTTGCTCATGCGTTCCTTGTATCCCTTTATTCCATCGGAACATCAAATACATATGAACAAATATTGTTTTATGTTCATATGTATTATACTATATTATATGGTCGGGCGATTGCACGATTCGACTTCCATTTTTTCACGAAACATGAGCTAAATGAGAATGACCAACGATACCGTACCGTATTTTGCAATCGCCAGCGTATTTTCCAAGAAGCGCGGTGAACTGAACCGAGAGAGACAAAGGATGAATATTATGACCCAGGAACCCCCTCATGATGAAGTTCGCGATAGCATCATTCAAGCGGTGGACAAATTGTATCGAATATATGGATACAAAAAGACATCCGTGGAGGATATCGCCATTGAAACACGACTAAGCAGAAGCACTATCTACCTCCATTTTCATAGCAAGGAGGATATTGCGCTCTCTTGGGCGGAGCAGTTCACCAATCGAATATTCCAGGAATTAAGAGCGATAGCCGATCGTGAAGCTCCCCCATCCTTAAAATTGAGAGACCTGCTGCACGGACGAATTATGTTGCGCCTGCGTTTCGCTCAACCCTATAATAAGAGCGTTGATGACATTCTCGCGGCAATCCGATTCGATCTCGCGGAATTGAAGGCGAAGTTTCAAGCGATTGAGTCCTCCATCTTCGCCCGTGTGCTGCAGGAGGGCAAGGATTGCGGGGAGTTTCATTTTCAAGACGCGAATGAGACAGCGGCATTGCTGCTGCTCTCCACCAATTCATTGCTGCCGTCGAATTTGAACCCGAAACTCTTCGAGCGCCCCGATCAAGTTGAGGCGATCATTCTCTCCTTAACGGATTTATTGATACGGGGCTTGCGTTTCGGAAAGGCGTGAATTCGTGGGGGTTCGTTTACGATTATTCCCGACTGTTTCGCATAGGGAATGTATCGTCGTCATAGCTGGTTTCGATGAGTTTTGAACGGAGGGGTGAAGTTCCGGCGCAAAATATGGAAAGATTCAGTGGACAATGGACTTGGATTGACGTATGACCGAATAGGTCTTAGGGAGACGAATAATGAAAAATGCGATGACTTGCGCTGTGGGATTGCTGCTTTCAATGGCGTTAGGATTACAAGTATATGCGGATAATGCTCAACCGCAAACGGTTGTCGTTTATCCTATGATCTTCGCCAACGGCACCGATGGTGCGCATGAAATCTCCGTTAAATATCTGCATTCCATCCTATCCAAAATATATCTCGTGGAGATATCCGAGGACAAGGCGAATTTCACCTGGGTGAAAGTGATGCACAACGATCCGCCCACTCCCACATCGGAAATCCCTTCCAACAAAGAATTGCTTGAGTTAGGCGTGAAGCTGAACGCGGACTGGGTAATTGCGGTGAGAGAGAGATGGCATACCAGATCCCTATGGGTCGGTTTCGGTCCCAAGACGAAATCGGATTGCTATGTGGACATGAAAATCATCCACGTGCCAAATGCGGAGATTGTGAGAGACGCCAAAAACATAGATGGAAATGACACCGCGCGCGACGATCCTCTTAAGGACGCAGGGGCGATTTTGCTGACTCCTTTCATTACCACGGTTTCCGGCGGGCCGAAGACTCCGCATGAGCAAAAGGCGGCGATAAACGCCATCGGGAAGGCGATATCCCCTTGGGTGAGGACAATGTCTCAAACGAGAAAAATAGAGTAGCCCTCTCTTGATTGAAAGATCTATTCAGGATGTGAATAGATGATGTTGGGCATCGCGGATAAGAGACCGACGTGATTGCATATCAGTTGCAACGGGAGATAGAGTTGTCGCAAACGACCATTTGGCTCCAGAATGCGCGTCATTAGAAGCTGAACAGCCCTTTCCCCCATGATATCATAATCAGGCTGTATCTGATAGACATGGTCACGACTTGTCGAAAAGTGGTACGCCTCTTCAAAGGATACGATCATGATATCATCGGGTATGTTTAACCCTCGTGCTTCCAACTCCGCCTTTAATCTCTCGGTTATCGAGCTGCTGGACACCAGTAGCGCGATCGGCAGGTTCATGGAATTTAGGACATCATCCAGAAGAGAGATGTCAAACGATGATTCGCTCAGAATGATCCTTTTGTTAAGACTATTCGGCAGGGAGGATCGCAACTCATTCTCGGTGATTTCCATGGCGGAGTATGGGGAACGAAAGGTTTCTCCGTAAGCGCTAGCCGAATATTTGTTTGGCGATAACGCGTGAAGGAATCCGTAAAGTTTTTGACTATGTATGGCGGGTATCGTGGCGTTATTGGTTAATCCCCAAAAGAGAACATTCCTATTCTCCATGTCCAGGAAACTTTTTGTGATACTTGCGGCGGCGGTGTAGTAATCGAATTCCAAGCTGTCGCAAATCGCGCCCGGTGTTGAAGCGCCTAACAGGGTTACTGCGGCGCCGCCCATTTGCAGTTTTTCGATAATGTCCATATTGTACTTCGGCGATTCGCTCCACCAAATAATCCCGGCCAGGCAATCGTTGGAAAGCGATTCCAACGCGAATCTTTCATGTTGCCTCGCTCGCTCGGAAATATCTCCGCGCTCTTGGGGATAGTCGGAACTGGCGAGTTGCAGTCGGTAGCCGTAATAACGCAAATCTCTTTCCACTGACCGAGCAAGCAGAGTCATGAGTGTCGGAGTAAATGGCATAACCAAGGCGACCGTCTTGCTATCCTTGTTGTTTTGTGCGGGTTGCCGAGGCGTCAAGGAGTGACGCGTCTTGAGATTGAGTACTCCCTGATTATCCCATAAAGGATTGCTGTCCACGGATGTGACCACAGTCCCGCGATAAGGCAAAGTTGTAACCATCCCGGATTTCGCTAGTATATCCAACGCCATTCGGATGGTGTTGACAGTCACGCCAAACCGCCTGCTAAGCGTTCTGACCGACGGCAGATAATCCCCCAGGGTGTAATTTGAGGCGATATCCTCCTGAATTTGACGAGCGATACGTATGTATTTAGGACTGGATTCGTTGTTTGATTTCACGGATTTCACTCTCCTTGACTTGCTTCCATTACCTCTTGATATCAATCGGCTTTATCCTTTGGATTGAAAACAGAGCCATTTGCTCGATTGCAACTTTACGGATAAATGCTTCGGACAACTGAATATGCAAAGCTGTTCATGCGAATTAGTCTGTATTCATGTTGTCCTCGTAAACAGGCAGTGTGATGGTGACGGTGGTTCCCACGTTCACCTCGCTTTCAAAGCTGATGCTGCCTCCATGGGCGTCCACAATGCTTTTACAGATTGAAAGCCCTAATCCTGTTCCCCCCTCGGGTCTGGATCGGGCGGAATCGATACGATAAAACCTCTCTCCCAGATGAGGCAAATGGACTGCGTCAATTCCGCATCCCGTGTCCTTGATAGCGATCTTCACATTTCCATCAATGCGTTGACTAGTGATTAGCACGGAACCTGTGGGCGGAGTATGTTGCAAGGCGTTGTCCAGAATGTTGGTGAATAGGCGTATGATCTCATCCTCGCTGGCGTATACGACCGTTCCATCCTTAGGAAGGCGTTTGTGAATCGTGGCGGCGTTTTTTCTTGATACATTCGCGATGGCTCTTTCAATCGCCTCTCGTAGTGGGATCGCGATCCTGTTCACCCCAAGCTGCCCCGAATCGGAGCGAGCAAGCAGGAGAAGGTCATTCACGAGCTTGGACATCGAATCCGCGGCACGGTCAATATCCTCCATGGATTGCCGAAAATCGGTTTCCGTGGGTTCCCCGCTAAGACACAGGCTCGTATTCGCTTTTATAATCGTTAAAGGCGTTCGCAGTTCATGCGAGGCGTCTCCAGTGAATCGTCGCAATTGCGCCACCAGCTTTTCCTGCTCCCTGTATGCCGTCTCCAGTCTGCCAAGCATGCTGTTGAAGGTCCTAGCCAACTCGGCGAATTCATCCTGACCTATGACCGGAAGACGCTGGGCGAAGTTTGCCGCGCTTATGCGATCCGCCGATATTCTAAGACGGCGAACGGGACGCAATGCACGGTCGGTGAGCAGCATTCCTCCCAGCGAGGCGAGAAGTATCGCTGCGGGAATGAGTGTGAGCAGCGCCCGATCCAGCCCTTCCAACGCATGGTTCACCTCCGTCAAGGGATAGGAAACCTGCATCACTCCAAAGTATGGCGGAGTGTCGGGAAACGGGCGCGAGAGAATGCGCGATTCAAATCCGTTGACCTTGCGGGTGCTGAGCACCAGCTTCCCATGGACGGAGAGGAGATAACTCTTCATGTCCATAGGCGGCCCCTTGGACCACCATGCGATGGAGTGACCTTTCAGGTCAAATAATTGCAATACCGGCTCAGGCTGATTATTCTGCGTCTCGGGCCTGTTGGAAACGCCATTGTTTGCTTGCGCTGGTTGCCCCTTATTGGAGGACGCCGTCCCGTTCGCGTTCGGAGCCGTTATCGGTTGCGCCACCGAATTGACGCGACCATTAGCCGGGACGGTGTTATTTTGCGCCGGTGATTTGGCCGAATGAGGTGGTGTTGGTTGTGGTTGCCCCTTGGTTTTTATGTTATCGGATGGTGGCGTGCTCATGCGCGGGCCTGGCGCGGACTGATTTGTTGTTTTCGCGTTTCCACTTATGTTCGGACCATTCGGCGATGGCGGAGGTCCCCCAGGAGGTGGTCCCGGTCTGCGGTGACGATTATTGAAACGATTATGATCCCTGTCAGGAAACGGGGGACGATGAACAAAATGATCCGACCTTCGAATCATTTGCTCATCAATTGAGTGCAACATGATGGAGTGCACCATGAAATGAACGATCAGTCCAAGAACGCCAAGCAGAACCAGCAGAGTCAGAATATTCCACAGGACTAGTTGCGCACGGACCGTGCGAGGCAGCAAGGAAATCGTTCTTTTTCTGTATTGGGGTTCAACAGTCATTATAGATCCTCATCCTCAGGTCTCCGGATGGAATAGCCAACCCCTCGTATGGTTTGAATCAGCTTCACATCATGTCCCGCATCGATTTTCTTTCGCAACAGTCCTATGTACACATCGACGGTATTGGAGTAAGAGTCCTCGTCCATCCAAATTCTCTCCTGAATCACTTCCCTGGTGAGCACCTGCCCCTCTCTCGTTGCAAGAGCCTCCAGCAGGTCGTACTCCCGATGGCTCAGTCCGATCTCCACCCCCGCTCGGGTGACTCTTCGCGTGTTTGTGTCAATTTCAAGGTCCGCGATTTTGATGCGTCGTGAGCGATTCACCTTGTCGCGTCTGAGAAGGGCGCGCACACGCGCCAGAAGCTCGGAAAAATCGAACGGTTTCGGGAGGTAGTCATCCGCTCCCATTTCCAAACCGCGCACTTTGTCATCAACCGTGCCGCGCGCGGTTAACATCAAAATGGGAATTGTGAAACGTCGTGACCTCAACTCCTCGCACACCTGCCATCCGTCCATTTTGGGAAGCATTAAATCAAGAATAAGCAGGGAAAACTCTTGATTGAGAGCCATTTCAAGCCCGGAAAGCCCATCGCGAGCCCAGTCCACGCTGTAATGCGCCTGTTCCAATCCGCGTCGAATCACGCGTGCAATGGCGTCGTCATCCTCAATCAGCAATATCCTCATTGGTTCCCATTCTCCAAGATTGCGAGAGATAATTACGCATTAATTTCAATATATTACTTTGCGGAAATGAAATTGGGATGAAAAAGTTGTCAGTGCGCATAACCACATCATGGATATGAAGCAGTGATTCAAAAATATATCGATAAATCTTCGGATTGACATCTTCAACACCTGTAGGATAAGATAAACCGAAAACTTACGGGTTCGAAACAGTAGAGGACTCGTTTTCACCTTTCAATTCCATCATTTTCAAGGAGTCATCTCCATGTCCACTGAGAAATATTCCATAGGATTGGATTACGGAACCAATTCCGTTCGCGCGCTGGTTGTGAATGTCCGCACAGGGGAGGAGATAGCCACAGCCGTGCATGATTACCGAAGAGGGGACCATGGCGTCATCCTGGATGCCGACAACCCCCATGTGGCTCGCCAGCACCCCTTGGATTACCATGAGGGATTGCAAGCCTCTGTAACGAAGGCGCTGGACATTGCGAAACAGAGATCCGGTTTTTCCGCCGATGACGTTATTGGCATTGGTGTGGATACCACGGGGAGCACCCCGATGCCCGTGGACAAGGATGGGACGCCGCTTTGCCTGCGCGAGGATTTCAAGGATAACATTAACGCCTTGGTGTGGCTATGGAAAGATCATTCCTCCATGACGGAGGCGGAAAGAATCACCTCCCTAGCGGCGGAACACCGTCCGCATTATTTGCAGCGTTGCGGCGGAGTTTACTCTTCCGAATGGTTTTTCTCCAAGATTTGGCGATGTTTGAAAGCGGACCCCGAAGTGTTCGACGCAGCGTACAGTTGGGTCGAGCTTTGCGATTACATTCCCGCATTGCTTGTGGGCGACCTTCGACCTTCTCAAATCAAACGGAGCGTTTGCGCGGCAGGTCACAAGGCGATGTACGCGAAGGATTGGGGCGGGTTGCCTGACGAAGGGTTCCTGAGGATGCTAGACCCGAAAATAGCGGCGTTGAGATCGCGTTTGTACGACAATGCCGACAGCTCCAATGTGCGAGCCGGTGGTCTGTGCGAAGAGTGGGCCCATAAACTGGGATTAAGACCCGGCATCGCCGTCTCCGTCGGCGCGTTTGATGCGCACCATGGGGGTGTGGGTGCGGGCGTCGCCATTGGGAAACTGGTGAAGATAATCGGTACGTCCACATGCGACATCACGGTGGCGTCGTTGGATAGCCGTGCAACCAGCATCCCCGGAGTGTGCGGGATTGTGGACGGGTCCGTATTGCCCGGTCATTTCGGCATCGAGGCGGGGCAATCCGCTGTGGGAGACATATTGAATTGGTTCGTATCGTATATTTGCGAAGGGGACGCAGCAATGCATGCGGAGTTAACGCGCCAAGCGGAAACTCAACGTCCCGGACAGCATGGTCTGATGGCGTTGGACTGGAACAATGGCAACCGCACCGTTTTGGTGGATGCGCGTCTCACCGGGTTGCTGCTTGGACAAACCCTGCATACAACCCGTGCGGATATCTATCGTGCGCTTATCGAGGCGACCGCGTTTGGCGCTCACACGATCCATAATAGAATTCGGGAGTATGGTGTTCCGGTGAATCAGATCATCGCATGCGGCGGAATCGCGGAGAAAAATCCTCTCTTTATGCAGATTTACGCGGATGTGGATGGGCAGCCAATCAGCGTCACCCGTTCCAAGCAGACTTGTGCGTTAGGCGCGGCGATATTCGGGGCGGTTGCCGCAGGCGGTGCGGAAGGCGGATATGATGACACCGCCTCGGCGCAGGCGGCCATGGCCAGCCCGATAGATAAAACCTACACCCCCGACCCGGAACATCATGCGATTTACTCCAAGCTTTACGAAATATACAAAAGGTTGCACGATACATTCGGGGTAAGGAACCATTCCGAGAGCTTATATGATATGATGAAATCATTGCTTGATATTCAACGGAGTGCGAATTAGGGAGAGGATATTCCATGCTTGAGGATTTGAAACGGGAAGTATGCGCCGCCAACCTGTTGCTTAAGGAATCCGGTTTGGTCATTCTTACTTGGGGGAATGTCAGCGGATTGGACCGGGACAAGGGATTGATGGTAATCAAACCAAGCGGTGTGAGTTATTCGGAGATGACCCCGGATAAGATGGTGGTGGTGGATATGGAGGGTGAGATCGTGGAGGGGGATTTACGGCCATCCTCCGACACTCCCACGCATTTGCATCTGTATCGCTCCTTTCCTCGCATTGGCGGCGTGGCGCATACTCACTCCACGTACGCCACCGCATGGTCTCAGTCACGTTGCAGTTTACCTTGTTACGGAACCACCCATGCCGACAGCTTTCGCGGAGCCATACCCGTAACCATGCCGCTTACCGACAAGGCGATCGCGGGGAATTACGAATTGGAAACGGGGGTCGCGATAACGGAAACGTTCCAAGATATTGACCCTATGGAAATCCCCGCAGTGCTGGTGGCAAGTCACGGACCGTTCACGTGGGGCGAAGATGCGGGGCACGCCGTGGAGAACAGTATCGTATTGGAACAGGTGGCGCTTACCGCTATTTGGTCGGAGGCCATCTCTCCCCGCATTGCCGAGATAAGCGAGGGGTTAAGGGATAAGCATTTCTTGCGCAAGCATGGCAGCGGCGCTTACTATGGACAATCGCATCATTAGTCGGATATTACACATTGGGCGAAAGGCCCGCAATGGAGGATCAATATGAATGGCAACAAATTGACTGTGGGAGTGATTGTTGGAAACCGGGGATTCTTCCCTGATCACCTCTGCGAAGAGGGACGAATCGAAATGATTTCCGTGCTGGAATCGGAAGGGTTCAATGCGGTGGTTTTGACCCCGCAGGATACTCCGTTTGGTTCCGTGGAGACACGAGAGGACGCTAAAAAGTGCGCCAATCTTTTCAAGAAGCATGCGAACGAGATTGATGGAATCATCGTGACCCTGCCGAACTTCGGCGACGAGAGAGCGGTGGCGGAAACGCTCAGAATGTCCGGTTTGAATGTGCCTGTTTTGATACAAGCCACCCCGGACGACGCCGGAAAGATGAGCCTGAAGGATCGCCGGGATAGTTTCTGCGGAAAACTTTCCGTTTGCAACAATCTCAACCAATACGGTATTCCCTATTCTCTCACCACACTGCACACCGTGAAACCCGATAGCCCCTCATTCCGCGAGGACTTGAAATGGTTCGGAACGGTTTGCAAAGTCGTGAAGGCTTTGAAGAACGCTCGGATTGGCGCCATCGGGGCACGTCCAGCCGCATTCAACACCGTTCGCTACAGCGAGAAGATTCTTGAATCCTACGGCATATCCGTGGAAACGGTGGATCTTTCAGAGATTCTAGGCAAGGTTGGACGCGTGGAGGAATCCTCGGATCAAGTGAAGGCGAAACTGGAGGAGATCAAGAACTATATCAGCGTGAAAGGGGTTCCTGAAGCGTCGCTCATTAAAATGGCGAAGCTTTCGGTGGTTATCGATCAATGGATTGAGGAAAACGATCTGGTATCCACCGCTGTTCAATGCTGGACAGCCATTGAGGACTTTTTCGGCGTGGTTCCATGTACGGTGATGAGCATGCTTAGCAACAAGCTTCTCCCCAGTGCGTGCGAGGTGGATATCACCGGGGCCGTGGGGATGTACGCCTTGGCGGTTGCGACCGGAGTTCCTGCGGCATTGCTGGATTGGAACAACAACTACGGGGATGATCCGGATAAGTGCGTGCTTTTCCATTGCAGTAATCTACCAAAGGGGTGTTTGTCCAGTTGTCGCATGGATAAGCAGGATATTCTGAGTGGCACGTTGGGTGTGGAGAAGACCTACGGAACCGTGGTGGGAAGAATTAAGAGCGGCGGGTTCACCTATCTGAGGGTTGCGACGGATGATCTGAATGGAACCCTACGCGCATACGTGGGCGAAGGTGAATTCCTGGATGATCCGCTGGATACATTCGGCGGAGCGGGAGTGGCGAAAATCCCCAATCTGCAAGAGTTATTACGCTATATCTGCCAGACCGGATTTGAGCACCATGTAGCCGCTTCGCATGCACGAGTTGCGAAAGCTTTGGTGGAGGCATTGGGAAATTATCTGGGCTGGGAAGTGTATCATCACGTCGGATGAATTCGGATGCAAGCAGGGGTCGGGGCGAAGGTTCCGACCCCACTGTTTGCACAATCCTTCACCGTTGCATTCCTTCACCTTCTCGATGAAACCTCTTTATTGTTATTTCGCCTCAATTCGGAAGCCGAGACTACTCACCGCAATTCCGCTGCGGCTTTGCCGCTCCAAATAACAGTAGAAGCCAGCCAACCCATCCCTCCCCCTCGATGGTTGCCGATTTACGGATGCCATTCATGGATGCACCTGAGTTAGCCGTGCGTATTCGCTCGATAAACCCCGATATGCGCGTCCTGTTCGTGTCGAAATATGACGAGGCATCGATGAAATCGGTGACGGCGCAATGTTCGCATTTACCAAAACCTATCCATGCGTTCGATTTGCTGTGAGTAGTCGAGGATGCGTTTAACGATACGAAAATGGGATATGCCGGCTCTAAAAATTGAAAGAGGCTGTGGAAAAACTGGCTGCGGGGGAAGGATTCGAACCCTCGGTCTTCTGGGCCAGAACCAGACGTGCTGCCGCTGCACCACCCCGCAAAGACGATGGAAGTATACCAGCATTGAATCTCCGGCGTCAAGTGTGGTTTGGAATGAGGGGGGCATGGAGGATGGACCGCTTTGAAATCTAGCCCCCCACGAACAATCGAGGGCAATTCATCATTTTCTTCGCTGCGTTCCCGGAACGGCGGCGTGTTGAAACACGTAACTGCCACGAGGGGAATCCATGCATCGATCATCAGGCGCTTTCATCACGTTTGGATTTGTTCTTTCGTTCGTTTTGTACATCGTTCGTTCGGCATGTTGCAGCTTCGTTTTTATGCGCGTTAACTCTTCGTACAGGCGGAACAGATCCTCATCAAGCGGATTTTTGACCGGTTTCCTTCCTCGCTTGCGCTCCTCAAGCGCGGACATGCCTCCGATTTCATATTCCTTGCGCCAGTTGGAGAGCTGAGAGGAATACAAACCCTCACGTCGCAAATGAGCTACCAGTTCACTCTGGGTGGCGCACGCCGCAGCCTCTCTGGGTGTGAGAGGAGGGGAAACGTCTGCGCCCGCTACGTATTCTAACCTCCTGACCGGGAAATGAATCCCTCTGGCGCGCAAGCGCCGATTATATGGGACTTTCGCTTTGTTCGGCGTCGCTGCGCTCCGCCTCACTTCGCTTCTGTCCTACAAAATCCATTTTCTTGTCACTCTTCTCATATCCTTGATCTCCTTGCTCTATATTCATTATGACATGAGGACTGTTTCACTCTATATTGGCACATAGGGTAGCGCGGTTTTGCGGGCGGC